>SDBU01003629.1_pt1 | contig 19521 bp, 22 predicted proteins | sample 2277071 | NCBI WGS metagenome assembly SDBU01 (sample SAMN10397929, study PRJNA504765) | marine sediment metagenome | isolation source: marine sediment core GS08_GC12, 126 cmbsf | place: Arctic Ocean: Gakkel Ridge, Loki's castle | collected 2008 | reverse complement strand
TTGATGCCCCACATCTTGAAGAGCGAAACAACATAGTCGGCGGCCATAGCGAAGCCGTCATCCCCCGTGTCCCGGCCCTTCATCCAGTCGGACGCGATATAGGACAACATGGCCATTGTATCTGTGGCCGAGATGGCTTCTAAGCCTGCCTTGACATTGTCCGGAGCAGGCTTGGGCTTTTCGACGAGGCTCAAGGCCCTTTGGACGTCTTCTACCGACATTTGGTTTTGCTGTTGAGGACCCTGGGCCTGAATGGCTACGATGATGATGAAGAGTGTCAGGATCATGCCAATTATTTTTCTCATTTCGACCTCCTGAAGAGAATTTAATACCTATCGTTGTTTAGACGAAGTGAAGAAATATTATCTTCCTTATTTCCCGGATTTGCAAAGGGATTCTTGATGTTTCCTTCATAAATAAATATCCAACTTGCCCAAACAGAAATTCTAATGGCAGTGCGGAAATCTTAACAAACTTTTAACAAACTCTTAACAACTTTATAACAATTTTGAGTGAAACCTTCATTAAATTAACAGTAGACAATGAAAAAGAGAAAAGAAGGGATGCCATGTTAAATTATTTTTTTCAATTTAGTCTTTTCAATAAAGTGCTCTTTCTTGAAGCACTGCCGGAATATCTAAGAAAACATTTAATCCCTGATTATCAATTGGGTGAAAGACTGGTAAGGATAGATCGGTATCCCTTTTATAATCTGGTGCCGATAAGAACTAACTTCTAATAAAGGTAAAAGGAAAATTAATGAATAAGAATTCTTCTCTGTATTGTTTGAAGGAAATTGGCAGGGAATATAATGACGAGATGCTCGCTATCTTGAAAGAATCTCCCATAGAGTCGGGAGGGCTTACAATTTGTTTTGATAAGGAACCTGATATATTTCTGATTCCTGAATTAAAGTCCGATTATTTTAAGTGTGTAGGCTTTTTTAAAGAAAATGAATTACTCGGTTTTGCAATGGTCCTATATCAAGAGGTTTATGTGAATAATAAACCTCAGACTGTGATGTATTTCTGTAATATGTATGTGAAGAAGAGGGGGCGGCATAAAAAATTTGGTTTTAAAGCCGGAGAATATCTCTTTAAGGAAACATACGGCAATGCAAACCTGGGATATTCCATAGTCATGAAGGGAAACAAACCGGCAGAAAGTTATATTTACAAGCGTAATAAACGATTTCCTTCCATTCCGTTTACAAAGTTTATTTCTTATCTTGATGTGAAAAATATCATTCTCGCCTTTTTTTACGTGATTTTTAGCACGTAGTCAATAATTGACAAAAAGTAAATAAAACTAGACATTTAGTATACAATACATTACATTATTAAGAGGAGACTGAAAATCATGATTACCGATGTAATACTGGAAAACAATTTAAAAAGCTTTAGATTCCTAAAAGATCAAATCACCCAGCACGACTTGGCCAGGGATCTGAATGTATCCAGGCAGACGATCATTGCCATAGAAAAAGGAAAGTTCAACCCTTCGGTCATTCTGGCAATGAGCATGGCTGAGTATTTTGAATGCCGCGTGGAAGATCTTTTTATTTTAAAGAGGGAGACAGACAAATGAAAGTTCGCTTTGTATTTGAAAGTTTTGTTGGCCTTATTGGCTTGATGGCTGTTTTACTACTCGGAAAAGTAGGAGGAGTCTTTATGGTGCTGTTTGTTCTCTTTCCGGTCATCGTTCGCCTGAACAAAGCCTACAAACCTGATGAGCGTGAGCTTCAGCTGTTCTATCAAACAAGCAACTTTACGTTGATACTGATTTTCATGGCGCTTATGCTGATCTATGTCGCATCCGGGGTAACGATAAATGGACATATGGTTGGGGACAACTGGTATCTCTTGAGCATCGCCTCGATTTTGTTCATCCACGGGCTGATTGGAATGTTTGTATTCAGGCGAATTAGCTAGCGGGGGAACCATCTGGGAACTTTATTTTTATATTCAACATAATCCTGTCCGAGCTTTTTTTCGAGGAGTTTTTCTTCATAGGCCGCGATATAATTATAAAAGAGAAAAATAAGAATTCCCAGTGCAAAGGATAATAGAGACAGGGTGGCAAAGAATAGTGCCACGTAAAACAATATCATAGCCAGATACATGGGGTGCCGAATATGAGAATAGAGTTCTTTTTTGATGACCTGAGGCGAGTCCCGTTTCTCAGTAAAAACGATCCGCATTGACTTTTTTCCTAAATAAAAACCAACAGCAAGAGTTGATCCGGTTAAAGCCAGCCGAATAAGAAGAGGTACGGAAGCCGCCAAAAACGTAGAGAACCGGAAGACAAAAGAATCGAATGCCCATAGAGCAAGAAAGACAATCAGCAGAATGATCTGGCCGGCATCTCCTAAGGGATGCTCTCCAACAAGGTCTTCCCTGTCTGCGTGATGATGATGTCCCATATGTGTATTTGGTTTTCCTTTCATGGATTTATAACAAAAGAACGAGTCAATATCAATGTCTGGCCCCAATGTAGTTTTGGATAAGCAGTTTTTATCGTAAGAACGTTTTAAATAATGAGTATTTTACTTTCAAGGCTGAAACTGTAAAATGTGTGTTTCAAGTTTCAATGAATTTTGAGTGTAGGTGAGACTAAATGAGGAAAAAAATTATTCCTATTGGATGTGTGACTTTTCTTACGGCCATTATTCTGGTCAGCTGTACTTCAGCACCTGATGTTATGCCTGAACCCGAACCCAAACCGGAAACAAAATCCACAACACTTCCGGCGTTTGACATAAAGCCCTTCCATGAGGCTATGAATACTGAGATGCGGATCAGTTTTGAAAGAGCGAATGAAGTTATAATAGGAGTCTATTCGGGAAGCCATAATGATGAACAATTTGGCCCTATCCACTATTTCGATGATTTCAAATCCTTTGACAAAACCTCTATGTCCTGGGGAGAGGAAATGAAAGTCATCGTTCAGGTCCGGGAGGATGAGCTGAAACCAGAAATCATAAAGAAAAATGAATTTCACCGATTGTCCGATCTGGATAAGATCGGGATTTGCTGGGATTCATACGAACAAGTCCGGTATGTGTATCTTGTTGAGGGCCAGAAAATGTTGATCTTCCTGCAAACCGGGTATGACGAATCCCTCAACCGGTCTTACCGTAATCTGATCGATGCCTACCCCATCACTCCGGTTTGCCGCGCCGATGACGTCTTCGACAAAATGATCCAAGACATTTAATTTTTTAATAAGGAAGTGATTATAAAAAGAAAAATTTCTGTCCCTTTTCCGATTGGACCATCAATCCTTGATTTGTAACGATTTGCCATAATATCAGGCTGTTGACTAGAGGAAATTCTTCGAGTAAAATTAAAAAGAATAACATGTCAAAAAGGATAAAAATTTTGAAAAAAAAGAAGTTGAATATGAAGAATAAGTTCGGATCATTTATTACAATTGTCATTTGCATTGCATTTCTCGGCAGCTGTCTTTCGCAGAAAACAAAACCAGCTTTTGCTAGCCCCAAGGGACTTGAAACCAGGGTTTATCAGGTTCTTGGAATGGACTGTCCTGGTTGTCATGGGGGTCTCGAGAAGCTCGTTAACAAGATCCCTGGTGTCTTTGATTCCAAGGCCAATTGGAAGAAAAAGCAGATTGTAATCAGGATTCAGAAAGAGGGAGAAGTCAGTGATGAATCCATCTTCGAGGCCATACGCAGGGCTAACTTCACCCCGGGAAAGCGCAAAAATTGACACCGCAGAAAAAGAGGAAAAAACAATTTTTGTCTTTCCTTTTCATTTTATTTGTTTTTGTCTCGATTTCCTATTCGAATGGGATAAGTGTTGATGCAGGTCTTACTCCGGCTGAAGATCGTTGGATTTTCCGTACACAGTTTCGGTATTTGAGCCTTGGCAGCATGGCGATGGGTCATAAAAAGATGGAAATGTATACAGTACCCGTGGTCATTGCCTATGGACTAAAATCCAACCTGAGTCTGCTCTGCAGACTTCCGGTTATGAGGCGAAATATATCCATTATGGATGCCAGTAGTGCCGAGAGCGGGTTTGGTGATCTTTTTATTATGGGTAAATTCAAGGTCTTTCGTCAAAACCATGTGAATTATACCCTTGGGTTAGCTGCTACCCTCGGGATTGAAGTTCCCACAGGGTCGGATGGATTTTCCTCAGATTCCTGGGACCTGCAGCCGGGTCTGTACTTTTCCTGGCGAAGAGGATCCCTGGGATCCGATGTCAGCATGACTTATACTTTGAATGATTTTGCTGATAGGGGACAAAACAATATGAATCCCGGCAATGAACTTACCTTAGACTGGGCTGTTTCCTATCAATTTGGCCTAGGGGAGAGATCGATGATATCCATTGCACCCGTGATCGAAGTTTCATACAGAGATCTCTCACCAGATCGATTGAACCTTAGAGACATCGAAAATTCTGGGGAATCCCTACTTTTTTTGTCTCCGGGAATGAAGTTCACATTGTCATCACTCATTCTGGAAATTCTGGTTCAGATCCCAGTGGTTCAAAACTGGAATGGAATCCAGCTCGAGCGAAATGCCACATGGCTGTTCGGAATGCGCTATATGTTCTAGTTCAAATTGATTGCACAGAATATTTATGTTATAAAGTTATAGAAAGAAAAAGGGGGTAATAATATGAAAAAAGTTTATACTACAGTCTATATTCTTCTGGTCCTCAGTGTTATGTTTTGCATGGCGGCAGAGGAGATCAAATTCGGAGATCCTATCGAGCTCAAGGAATCACTCGACATATCAATAATTCTTGAGAATCCTGGAGATTATTTGGATACGTTGATCAGGATAGAAGGCACGATCATCGGCGTTTGCGCCCATATGGGATGCTGGATGGAGATCGCTGGTGATGAACCTTTCACAAAGATCAGAGTCAAAGTGAATGATGGAGATATGGTTTTTCCTCTTACTGCTAAAGGACAGCATGCCATAATAGAAGGTGAACTTGTTGCGCTGGACCTGAGCCGAGAGAAGGCGGCCACGATGAAAAAGGCTGAGTGTGAAGAGAAAGGGGAGCACTTTGATCCAGATTCAGTCACCGAAGGAATCACTGTCTATCAGATCAAACCTCGGGGAGTCATTATTCAGAACGAATAGCCCTACCGTTGATCTCAACAGCGGCCAAGCAGAATTGGAGCATGTTAAATAGAGACGCATCCTCAAGGAACTCAACTATCTTCATATCAACGGTCCCAGAAGGATATGGACGAAAAACAACTCGACCCCTTGAATCCTCGAATCCTTTGCAAAAATACATCAACTAATCGGGAGAAGAACTATTTTTTTTAACTCTATTATTACTATAATTGACTTTTTCATGCATTCAGAATAAAATCTATGGTATTAGTAGGGATAAAAAATATTCAAAATTCCAAACTTATGGAGGTTTGAATGTGGAAAAAAAATATCACTATTGTCAGTTTTTTTTTATTGGTTTTTTTCAGTGCGTTTCTTTACACATGTAAATCCCCATCTCAACCGAATGGAGATAGTGGTCCAGGTGAAACGGTCATAGATGATCCTTCGTTTGCCACAGTTATTCAGACAATCTTTAACGCTAATTGCGTGGGAGGCGGATGTCACAATGCGACAGCCTCAGCGGGATTAGTCTTATCTCAAGGGCAGGCGTATAACAATCTTGTCAATGTGGATTCGACAGGCGAACCCAATTTCAAACGGGTTTTACCCAACGATGCCCAGAACAGCTATATTGTCATGAAATTAGAAGGCCGTCAGACCGTTGGAAGCCGCATGCCTCTAAACAGAACTTCCTTGACAACAGTCCAAATCCAAAACATTAAGAACTGGATCAACAAGGGCGCAAATCAAAACTAATCACATACACATGGAACTGACCTAGTTTTGTGATAAAATATAGAAAGAGTTCTTTGTAGAGGGGGTGTTATGAAAAAACATGTTGCGATAATGTCTTTTTTGGTGAGTCTCTGTTTTGTCGTCTCCTTTTCTTTTAGTTATCAAGCCGACCCAGCCAGCGATGAGCTTCAAAAAAACGCCGCCCGGGTATTCAAAAAGAACTGCAGCGTAGTCGGATGCCATGCCGGCCCTTTCCCGCCGGTGAATCTGAGCCTGGAAGAAGAAAAATTTGAAGATTTTCTTGTAGGAAAACCCAGCTACGAACTCAACAACCTCAACCTGATCGATGTCGACAATCCGGAACAGAGCTATCTGCTCAAAAAAATAAGAGGGGAAGCAGGCATTATAGGAAAACAGATGCCGGCAGGATCACCGCCGCTTTCAAAGGAAGATCAAAAAGTTATTGAAGACTGGGTAAAAAGTCTAAAGGATTCAGCAAACCGGGAAACCTCAAGTTTTTCTCAGAGCGATTTAGACCAAAAATTCAGCAAGCCCGCCTTCTGGGGCACACGCCTGGTCAATCTTCCTACCACTCAGGCGTTGGGAAAAGGTCAGATTCTATTCCGGATTTCACACAGGTTTTTTCCAGCCGTTAAGGACGGCTACGATGAATTTTTCGGACTGGATGGTCCCGCTGCAATGCTCCTTGGACTGGGGTATGGGATCACCGATAATTTCAGCGTGACACTTTCCCGGAGCAACAGATTCAAGGATGTGGAATTGGCTCTTAAGTGGATTTTTGTCCGCCAGGGAGGACCTTCCCATCTCCCGTTTTCTGCGGCCTTAAATCTAGGCGGCAGTACGATCACTCAAGCTCAGCCCGGGGAAATAGTTAAGTCCAAAGCCAATATCCAACTCCTCCTATCTCATCAGATCAGCAGCCGTTTTTCTCTGCTCCTTGTCCCTTCATTCTCTTCGAACGCCAACCACTGGGCGGAGTCTCCTGAGGGAACCTTCTCTCTGGGGACAGGGATGCGTTATATGGTCCTTGATGATTTGTCGGTGATTGTGGAGTGGATTCCTGTTTTGGCCGGATACAAGGCGAATTCCTCCGGATGGGGAATGGGGATCGAAAAAAAAGTCGGCGGACACGTCTTCCAGGTCTTTTTTCTAAACACCATAGGGATTACCTCATCCCAGTATCTTCCTGGTGGGGATTATCGACTCAAAGATACTGAATTCCGCATCGGCTTTAACATTTTCCGTCTATTTTAAAGATCCAGACGGAAATATCTTTGCCCTGTTTCAGAGTTAAAAGGGCTGTTTTTTTTACTTTTTTCCTTTTTGGCCGCGGCTTTAGTCTGAACCAATTTTCTCTTCTTGTACTCCTTCATGGAACAGACTAATAAAAATTGCCGGTGGAATTTTTTTTGCCTTTGTTGTAAATTTCTAAATCTGTAGCCATGAGAAGAAAAATATTGTTTATTGTTGTCCTGTTCGGATTACTTTGCACGGCAGTGGGCGCACAGTCCAAGGAAAGAGGTTTGAGAACGTTCTGGATCTGCTGGGAAAATGACATTTTGCTCAATACCGACCGTGATTTTACACATGGATTCAAACTGACATGGATTTCACAGAGCTTTGATAATCCCCGGGATAATGTTTTATTCGGATGGATGCCCTTTGTTCGTAAACCTGATTATGAATACGTATTTTCCTATTCTTTAAGACAGGATGTGTTCACTCCTGACGATTTGAACCGGGTGGATCTAGATGAAAACGACCGTCCTTTTGCCGGCTATCTGAATTTTGAGGTTGGCATTTACAGCTTCAATGATAAGCGGATGACATCCTTCAGTCTCAGCATGGGAGTTGTGGGACCTCTGTCCTTTGCCGAGCAAGCACAAAAATTCGTTCATGACAAAGTCAATAATCCCGATCCTCAAGGTTGGCAGCGTCAATTGAAGAATGAGCCTGCTGTCCAGGTTATGTATGAGAGGAGGGAGAAATTGTCACTTTTCGGCCGGAAAAAAGGACTGGGCTTTGATCTCATTCCCCATGCGGGAGGTGGATTGGGAAATGTCTATACCTATGCCAATGCCGGTTTCCAGGTGCGTTTAGGTTTGAATCTTCCCGACGATTTTGGTCAGCCCCTCCTCCGGCCTGGTGGTTCGAGTGGTGTGGCGGTGTTTGACCGCGATTCTGGAGGAGGACAGAACCTTGTCGGGCTCTATTTTTTTGCGGCTTTAGATGGACAGTTTGTCCTGCGCAATATTTTTCTAGACGGGAACACTTTTCGTGACAGTCACCGCATAAAAAAGGATTTATGGACCGGTAATTACCAGATTGGATGCGGGATAAAAGTCAATTATTTATATCTGAATGTGGCCTATGCCAAGTGGTCAAGGCTTTTTAAAACACAAGAGAATAATCAGGCTTATGTGATCATGAGCCTTGCCTATTCCTTTTAGCTTTTTCCCTTTTCCTTTTTAAATAGATACCTCCACCGAATATGTGGGGAATTTGCACACTTCCTTAACATAAGTTGTTTAGAATAATCATATATTAAAAGCAAGGACAGTAATTTCCAGGAAGAAAAGGAGGTTAAATTGAAAAAAATTCGAAATTTGAGGTTTTTAGGAATTGTGGGTGTCATCATTGCTGTTTTGTTTTTAGTTAGTATCAGCGTTACTCAATCCCAGGTCAGCATCCAAAAAGGCAAACCAGTTAAGCCGCCTAAACCAGATGATCCACCAGATGATCCACCAGCAACAGCCACCTGGGCGGTTCAACTTCCCTCTTTTGAATCGGGTTCCATGTTTTATAGAATGGGGAGTGGCCTTTATGAAGATAATGGCTCTAATATCACGGTGAGTGTGTCGAAGAATCCAATTTCTGGTCCCTGGAAGAAGTACTTCAATTTTGCGTATGCCTTTAATTTTATTCTTACCAATGATAATTTGGGAACCGGCGCACCCTCCGATCAAGTAGGCTTCCAAAATGTGAGTGGTCTTTATCTTGATGTTATCGACCTTCCTGATCCTGGTAACGTTGGTATATTCCCAGGTGGGGGGGGTATTTTAGCTTTTTTGAATAATTTACATCCCTATTCAGATGGAATCCCGGAAAATGCTTATGAATCCATCTGGTTGGAAATCCATATTTTCGACCATGATATCGAACTCATGGAAACTGGACCTGAAAATACATATGTGTTTGGAAGTGACCGCGTTGCCAGTGATCCCGGCGATTATTTTTCCATATGGGCCCGTTACCGGTCAGGATGTTCGCCAGAAATATATCATGATGTCGAACTATATAGGAGTATTAACGTGGAAAGAGCTGTGATTAATGGCAATACACCTAATATTGAGATTGAGAGGATGGATGATAATACATGGAGATTTTGGATAAAATCAGATGAAGGTGGATACCTAAAAGTAAAAGAGCGGTACTGTACAATTGTGAAAAGGAAAGCAAGAACAGTCTACTCGATGGAAGCAAAAGCAAATTTCGATTTCTACATTGACTTTATTAAAATTTCCAATTAGCTAAAAATGAACCAGTCTTCTAGGAAGAGGAAGCAGATCATAGTCTCAGCCTGCAAATAGAGACATTGATTTGCTCCTCTTCTTTTGTCACTTTCCAGCATTTCCTCACACTCTTTCTCCATTTGAACAAAATCCCCTTGTAGATAGTATATCCAACTCTTATTATAACTCTTGGGTAAGCATAATGGCTTTATCGGCCTCTTCAGTGGCAAGCTCCAGTTTCCCATCTGAAATATAATTATTGACTAAAAAGACATGGATACTGGCATTATCTGAAACATTATTAAAGTAATCCAACCAGATTTCTCTTGCTTTGGCATACAATCCCTTGATTTGATAACTACCTGCCAGGTTTCCGGCGATAGTGAAAGTCTTGTTTTTCTGATAGGCTAATTCGTAATATTTTATGGCATTATCCCTTTCCCCGAGAAAACGACGCCCTCAGAGCCTCATAGAGCGTCGAACGCGAATAGACCCTTTCTTAATGCTCTATCGTCATTTAATTTCAGCGGCAACACGCTTATATATTTCGTATTCGCGGTAACGGGAGTCGGATTTGCTAGGGAAATTAGATATTTTTCTGGTGGTATTTGTTATAACAGCAGTTGTCAGGGCCTCTGTAAACGACCAAGACACTCCGGCTGCCTCGGTGATTTCAACGACACCTCCGTTTGTAGGGTACGATCCTTCCCAGAGTTTGCCCCACCCCCCTGGGTGTGTCCCTACGACTATCCAAAGCAAAAAACTTCCGTTGATATATACCTGAAAATCCCCTCTATATCCTGTAAACGCCGCGGTGATTTGAACCATTGAAACGTATGTCGGCATATCAAAGATACTGTTCCCCACCCCACTCTTGCTCCACAGGCTTCGGACTGTCAATAACTTAGTGCCACGCTTGCCTCCCTCGGTCGTGTCAATGTAAATAGTTGCAGTTCCGGAACCAATTCCCAGAACAATCCCAGATTGGTTTACTATTGCCACATCCGTATTATCACTTCCCCATGTACCAATTGCGGCCTGGGTTGTCCCATCGGGCATTGTGACGGTGGCTGTCATCTGTTCCATCTGGCCAATCAAGATTGTCGAGTTGCTTGAAGTTACTGAAACAGCCCCGGCTATAGGCTTTACTGTTACTGTACAACTTTTTGTGACAGTGCCATCACTGTTGGTGGCAGTCAAGGTATACGAAGTAGTTAAAGTTGGCCCCACTTCTTGAGTTCCAGTACTGCTTACATTTCCAATCCCTTGATTAATCGACACAGTTGTGGCATTCGAAGCACTCCAGCTTAATGTGGAATTGTTTCCCGAGAATATTTCACTTGGAGTAGCTGTGAAACTGCTAATTGTCGGGGGATCAGGCACTTCAGGCACTGTGGGCGTTGACTTCTTACAAGACCCCAAGAAAACCATAAACAGACATAAAATTCCTAGAACTGAAACTCTTTTCATAATAACTCTCCTTTTGCTTATTGGTAATATATCACACTGTTCTATTCCCACAGAAATAAAAAAGCAAACAGTATAACACCTATTAATAAGAGCGAATTAAATGTAGAAAAATTATCATCGAAGAGATAATTGTTGAACTTGAAAAGCCTGCTGAATTGTCTCAAAAAGGTTCTAAGTTCATGCATTCGCCCACTCCTTAAAAGTTGGGCTAATGGTTGACCCATAGACAAAACCGGCTAACACTCCAATAACACCAACTTGAAATCCAAAAGATTTTTTCATAATCGTGATCGCTTTAACATCCTTGATATCCACTAAAAGATCCGCTTCTGTTTCTGAGTCCAATAACAGCAGCGAACCTTTTTTGACAGTGATGAGTTCACCCGTTACTTGTTAATAATCATTTTTCTCGACTTTAAGTTTAGCTCCCTTCTTTTCCTTGGCCATTAAATTTCCTGAAAGTGCTACTAAAGAAAAAACTAGCAGCAACACAACGTATATTTTTCTTTTTTCGTCCATAAGCATCCTCCGAATTTATTTCAAAATCGATTTATTTGGACAAACTGAATTCAATTTTATGTCCTTCATGAGATGTTAAAGTGATGTGACTGTTGTCATTTGAATATCTTCTCGCTTCCTTTCAGAAGCAGTAAATTTTCCATCACCCAGACTTCGGCTTCAATATAACCTGCACTAAAGGCAATGCGCTCTCCATCGGGATGGAAACGCAGCTCCCTCAATCTCCTCATATTTAAATCTATTCTTTGTGGTTCTCCACTTTCTGCATTCACACGCCATAATTGATTGGGCTTCCCGCTTATACCCTTGGTGAAAAAAACCTCTCGAGTCTTGGGCCTCCAAACGAATGAAGTGAATGTATCTCCGGATTTCATTCTGTACAACTCTCTGGGTTCTCCGCCTTCGGTCTCTATGACTTTTAAAACCCGCCCTTGGTCTCTGTCATCAAAAGCTATCCACTTCCCATCAGAGGATAAAGCCACATGATGACTCTCTTGAGCATTCTCTTTACGATAAATAACCTCTTCTTTCCCGCTTTGAATATCCCGGACTCTTATGCTCATGATACCTCCCGTCCCTGCTTTTTATAATGGTTTTGTGGATTCAGACCAAAATGAATCGCAATTTAAGGTGTATCTCCTTACAATAAACTAAGGAGGTCAATATTGAAAAAGAGAAAAGTTTACGACAACACTTACAAAGCGAGAGTAGCATTGGAAGCGATCAAAGGAGAAAAGACGATCTCGGAGATTGCCGGTAAGTTTGAGGTTCATCCCAATCAGATCGTCAAATGGAAAAAGCAGCTGCTGGAGAATGTAACCAGCTTGTTTTCAAAAAAGAAGAATCCGGAGATCGAGGAACAAAAAAAGCTTTTGGAAGAGCTGTACAAGAAGATCGGCAAACAGAACATTGAGCTTGAGTTCCTAAAAAAAAAGTACAAACAGCTCCAGAGCCTGTAAAAAAGGAATTCGTGGAAAAGGATAACGAGCAATTGAGCATAAGGTATCAATGTGGAATCCTCTCTCTTAACCGGTCCTCTCTCTATTACGAACGGATAGGCCTTAGCGAACAGGATCAGAGGATTCTCGATGAAATGGATAAAATTTACATGGATTTCCCCATATACGGGAGCCGGAGGATGAGCCGGGAGCTGAAGCGAAGAGGATTTAAAGTCGGCCGGCAGAGAGCCCGGAGTCTGATGCGGATTCTCGGGGTAGAGGCGATCTATCCCCGGAAGAGATTGAGTATTCCGAATAAAGAGCATCAGATCTATCCTTATCTTCTCCGGGACGTATCCATCGATCGGCCTGATGTCGCGTGGGTCACCGATATTACTTATATCCGTCTGAAGCATGGATTTGTCTATCTTGTGGCTGTGATGGATCTCTACAGCCGTTATATTGTTTCCTGGAAGATCTCCAACACTCTGGAGACGGAATTCTGCTGTGAGGCCTTAAAAGAAGCCCTGGAGAAGAAAAGGCCGGAATATTTCAACACTGACCAGGGAGCCCAGTTTACAAGCAAGGAATTTATCTCGATCCTCAAATCGGAAAACATCAAAATCAGCATGGACGGCAAAGGCCGGGTGATTGACAATATCTTCATAGAAAGATTCTGGAGAACCTTAAAGTATGAGGAGGTCTATACAAAATCATATGAGACGGTCTGGGAATGTAAAAAAAGCATCGGGGAATTTATAGAGAAATACAATGCCCAGAGGCTGCATCAATCGCTAAAGGAATACGATACGCCTCTTGAGGCTTATCTTCAGATGAAATTGGCGGTAGCATGATAAAGGAAGTACACCTTAAAAAAGATTTAAATTTGGTCTTGACATCCAGACCATTTCATTTCCCCTCTCATATTTTTTGTAGACAATTCTATTTGCATCAGGGAACACATCGAGTTCCGGGATAAACTCCTCAAGATTCTTACACTTCAAGATATAATCCGTATCGCTTGTTTGAGTATCAATGGAATACAGTCCCGTGCGTCCTTTTTTGTCAAATCCATAAGAGAAAAAATTTTTCCCATCTGCCGACCAGCGGATAAATCTCATATTCTCGAGATCTGGAAAAAGTTCGCGCTTTTCGCCAGATTCCAGAGAAAGAATACATATAACCTGGGGTTCAAAGCGCCCGGGCCCATAGGTCCGTTTTGAAATATAGGCAAGGTATTTCCCGTCCTGAGAAAAGTCAGCTGAACCGTTAGCCCCCATAAACAGCTCCTCTGTTCTTTTTGGCGGAGTTGAAAGAGAGTATTTTTCAAGATCGAGAGAAGCTGTATAAACATCATTCATGCTTGTGTATATTGCGTAGTAGAGGTCACCCATATCAGTAAAACCCAGAGGAGATATCCTCCCCATGTTTTTTTTGAGAAGATAAGGCTTTCCTTGCGGTCTGCTTTCCTCCATCTCCAGAGCCCATATATCCATGTTTCCTGTTCTGTCACTCAAAAAAAGAAATCTTTTCCCAACTTCGTCCCAGCCGAGGGAAAAGTCGTGGGCAGGATGTTTAACCAGAAGGATTTCCTTGCCTCCCTGAACAGGGATCAGCGCGATATCATTTCCTCGAGACTCTTGAGCCAACAAAACAAAATCATAGATAATGAAATTTCCGTCCGGCAGGAAAAACCCGGACTCAATCCATCCTTCTTTGAGAACTTGGACAGAGCCATCCGGAACAGAGATAGTCGCAAGTTGTGTGGCTCTTTGTTTTTCCCCAATCCCCGCCAGTATATATTTTCCGTCTGAAGACCAGTCATATGGTTTAATAGTGAAATTTTCTCTGTTTCGATAAAGAACCTGAGGCCCTGATCCGTCCAGGCCGATAATACGAAGCTCGAAAAAGTTCTCCTTATTCATCCAGGAATACGCCAATTTTTTCCCATCGGGAGACCATATGGAGATGAGCGCATACTCCGTCAAATCCGTGCTATTATGGGTGAGGCGGTGCAATTTGCCGGAAGATATTTCCTTAATGGCCAGATCCCCTGTTGTCCAATCCACCGTGGAAAGATATCGTCCGTCAGGGGAAGGTGTGCCCACTAAGTCTCTCGGAGCGACGGTAAAAACCATCTTCATTGCTAGTTCTTTTTCTTTATCTTCAATCACGGTTTTCGCCTTCAAAAGACGTCTCAATTTTTGCCGGGCGATCTTGACTTCTTTTTCCTGTTCAGGGAAATTTTCGACAACCTTCTCGAAGGCTTCCTGAGCTTCCTTTAATCCCAGTTTCTCGTAGCAAATGCCGATGTGGAGCTGGGCCTTGACAGCCACTTCCCTCTCTTCCGGAAACTGCTCTAAAATCTTCTGGTAAAGCTCGATGGCCTTTTCCAGATCTCCTTCGGCTTCTTCAATATAGAGTGCTTGCTGGAAGATCTCTCCTGCTGTTTGCTGCGAAAATACGATGTTGAATGCCAAAAGAAGACCTAGGGACAAGAGAAAAAGGACAAAAAATACTCTTTTTGTGCTGTTCAAAACAATTCTCTCTGTCATGTTAAAACATCTCTATTTTGTATATTCTTATTAAATATATATATTTTCAGGTGTTAATGTGTTAAGGAAGTGTTGAAATACACAGCATTTTCTGCGTATAAACCGTCAATCCACGAACTTATATCCCACCCCTCTGATATTGAAAATGCGGCTGGGACGAGAGGGATCGTCTTCGATTTTTTTCCTGATATTGGCGATGTGGCTGTCTATGGTACGAGGTGAAATCCAAACATTGTCCCTTCCCCAGATTTCATCAAGCAATTCATCCCTGGAAAGGACCTCTCCTTTTTTCTGGATGAGAAGCTTTAAAATTTGAAATTGCAGGGGCGTCAGATCAAGTTTTTTCCCTTTCTTTGTGGCCTCGTACTTTTTAAAATTCAGCTCAATTTGATCAAAGCAATAACTGCCTATATCGTCTACCCGTTCTGACGTTCGGCGCAGCACGGCTCTTACCCGCGCCATAAACTCCCTAAGGCTGAAAGGTTTGGTCATATAATCATCGGCTCCCAAATCCAAACCCAGCACTTTATCTGTCTCTCTGTTTTTTGCCGTCAACATGATTATGGGTGTCCTATTGCCTTCGTTTCTCAATTCCCGGCAAACATCATAACCCTCCATGCCCGGAAGCATGATGTCCAGGATGATCAGATCCGGACTCTCCTGCCTGGCGAAGGTTAAACCTTTCTTTCCATTGTCGGTTTTAATAACCGTATACCCTAAAGATTCAAATTCATCTTTTAGACTTAGTGAGATACCCGGATCATCTTCCACTATAAGCACTTTTTTAGACATCACAGCTTACTCTCCTTATTTCTAACAGGAAACACTAACGAAAACGTACACCCCCCTCCGACTTTACTTTCTGCTAAAACCTTACCTCCGTGAGCTTCAACGGTATGCTTGACTAAAGCCAGTCCCAAGCCTGTTCCTCTTATGGATTGTTGAGCAGTATTTTTGCCCTGGTAAAATTTATCGAATATTTTATCCATTTCTCCTTGGGGAATTCCCATGCCCTTGTCCTTAACGTCCACCCTGACATTTTCTGCATCTCTCTTGACTTCCACTGAAATCTCCTTTCTCTCAGGGGAAAATTTAAACGCGTTCTCCAAAAGATTATCAAGAGCCAGGGAAAATGATTCCCTATCCACATAGATACTGGGGATATCCGGGAAAATCTGTAAATCAATTTTTATTCCGGCATAGATTTTAACTTTTTTGAAATTCTCGATTTCGTCCTTAACCAGTTGGACCACATCTGACTCCTGGAAGATAAATTCCTTCCGTCCTTCTTCGACTTTTGAAAAATCCAGTATGTTCCTTACCATGCTGTTTAATTTATCTGCATCTTCAGATATGATGGAATAATATTCCTTTTTTTTATTAGAACTTTTGACTTTTCCCTTCTGTAGTCTCTCGATCAAAACTTTTATGGAAGTTATGGGAGTCTTAAATTCGTGGGATACGGAGGAAACAAAATCAGATTTTATTTTCAAAACCTCCATCTCATGAGTGATGGTCCTGATCACAAGCACTGTTCCAAAGGTCAAAAGAACAAGAACAGTCAAAATAGTCCAAAAATAATAACTCCTTTTTATATTCAAGACACCTGAACCTTCGGTTCCACTCGAAAAAAATTCGACTCTCCAGGGAGGAAAATTGTCGTTAAAGTACGATATAATGGTGGGCAGTTTTGCAGAAGAATCTCCATGTTCTGTTAAGATTCTACCGGAAAGAGTTGAGATGGATAAAGATGCATCTTGGGAAAATGGAAAATCTTCCAGTATGCTGTTCACCTCGTGATTGAGCAAATAGTCTTCATTGACTTTAACTCCTAATAGGCCGAACCCATCTTCTGCCCCTTCTAGGGGAAAAACCGCAGTTATTACAAGGTAGTCTTTTTGATCTATGGTTTTGGAATGGCGAAAGGGATTGGAAGGCATGGTGTCCTGCTGAATAAATCTTTGCTGGAGCTCAGGAAGGATAGAGTTTTTCAGATGTTTGACAACCTGCCACTCTTTATCCATATTTTGATGAAGGTCCTTCAACGCCACAAATTCTTGCCAATAATCTTCTCCTTTAAAATCCTCTAAATTATCAGATATAAACTCTGAGATGTCTTTTTCGACCATTGAGGAATAAACGCTGAACTGGTCGGCATTCAGATTGTTTTGTCTTTGAAGAAGATCTCTGTACAAGCTTAAAGAGTTTTTTAAAGATTCTTCGTGAACTCCCGCACTTTTACTACATCTGTAAATCTGAATTCTGGCCATGAGGGTCAGGGGCAATGATGAGGATGTTGTGGATTCGGGATAGTCTTGGCATATTCTTGAATAATTTTGGATGGCCTGGTTGTAATTTCCTGACTTCGAGTAACATCGGCCAATATTATTGAGCATCCGGGCCTGAATATCTCTATTCTTGGCGTTGGAGAAAATTTGTTTGTACAGGACCGCAGCCTCAGAGAAATTTTTCTGATTGAACTCCAATCTTTGGGCCCTTTCCAGCCTCTCTATTTGCCCACTGTTCAGAGGAGATGAGGCCTTTGATGCTCTATTCGGAGAAACGGGCTGAAAAAGAGGGAATAAGGGTTCCTCATCTCGATAGACCAGAAACACATGTTCTATGAGCCGGTCATTTTCAAACTGATTATTCAGGAATTTCTCTGTAGAAACATAATTTTTTTGACTGAAGGATGGATATTGAACTAAATTTTGCAGACTAGTTTCGATCTTTTTAAATCTAGAGTCTATCTGATTTTTCAAAAAGGAAGCCGTCTTTATGTGGTCGTTTTCCACTTGATGGGCCAATCTAAATCTTTCGCTCCTTATGGATCTGATACCGAAAATGCTGAGTGCAATGGATGGGAGGAATATGGTCAGAAAGAAAATAATGATCAGCTTTTTTTGCCTTTTTACGGCAATTTTTAAATTATCGAGCATCCGTCTCTTTTTTTAAGGGATGCAGCCCCCAATTCTAAATCATTACCTTGCAGAATATAATAGTTACAGAAGTATGATGAATCTGTCAAGTCAAAAAAGAGGAGGATATCACAAATTACAGCGATAGAATGACGGGATAATATTGACACAAATGGTTTATCAAAAATAATAAATGGATGCGCCAACGGTTATCCCAGATCCTACAGTCAGCAGGATGATCTTCTGTCCGGGTTTGATCACTTTATCATCTAAAAGGTGCTTTAAAGACAGGAATACTGAAGTCGTAAGTGTATCGGTATATTTATGAGTAAGGTTTATTATCTTTTCAGCACTAAAACATATATTTTCAGGAAGTTTATTTAAAAAATATTCACTGATCTGCGAAGGAATGACGAAACTAATGTCGTCTGCTGACAGGTTTTCTGTGTCCAGTAATTCTTTGATCACAGATTGGACACATGCCAGGTATGCATCCTCGATCTCCTTCTTTTTCTTTATTAAAAGCCGGCCGTATTTCTGTGTCAGGCTCACAAATGAACTATACAGGTGTATATATTTTTCAAAGGATTTAAATACAAAGTTTCCAAATCCGATTTGAGAATTTGGTGAGATATCCAGCATGACAGCAGCACCACTGTTTTCATATAAATAATTAGGGTCAGGATTTTTATCTGAATTGGCCTCACTGGAAATGACCATCCCAGCATGAATCCTGCCGGATGAAATTAAATTAGTCAAAACATGAATTCCATTCAGCATCCCGCATCCACCATTCAGTAAATCAAAGGATAATGTACGTCTTCCCTGAAATTCGGTATTTATTCCCAGCCTTTTTTGTATGAAGGTGGAAAATGCAGGTTCTACATAGTGCCCATCGCGGTATATGCCGGAGTTGATAAGTACTTCTACATCCATAGGATGATAGTTGGAATTTTTCAAACACTGTGATCCCGCATGGACTGCATGGGAAAGAGATCCTATTCTTAAAATTTTTTTTCGGGGGTAACTCACCCCAATGCTTTCAATTCGAATTTTCTTCATCAGCTAAGCAGATCCAAATTTACTGATATATCGTTCCGGAAGATCGTCCATTGTATACGTTGCATGGGTTATCACAATTCCTGAAGCACCGCTGATAAAAAGTAAGTTGTGATCTTTCCGGATGGTATTATTAAGAAGGAATTCATGAAGTACAATGAAATGACTCGTTGTAGTCGTATTTCCGACTCTTTCAACATTATAGAGAAGACGGAAAGGAATTTTCTCCCCTAAAAACTTATTGACAACTTTTATGCCATTTTTTATCCCGCCAACGGATACCTGGTGTGCAATACCGTAATTAATATCACTCATCGTCCAGCCGCTTTTTTCAACAGTCTTCTTCAGATAAAACGGAAAATGTTCTGCTCCCTTTCTCTGCAGACCGCGAGCTTTTGTCATGAGCACGGCTCCGGGCCCTCGATTGGAAGGCTTGGAATAACAATAATGATTATGTTTAGCTCCTGTGATTAAATCCAATTGGTGTAATCCATATCTATCACTCTCGGATTTATCAAGGATGATGGCGGCACCGCAGTCACCTATAGTCAGTGCTGCAAGTTGTCTGTCAAAACTATGTCTAATCTCTTTTTTAGAGGTCTCAACGAGAGGCGTGTTATATTCACCACTGACTACCATACCGCATTTAATGGCACCTGACTTTATAAAACTCTCCATTACATAAATTCC
>SDBU01003628.1_pt1 | contig 19525 bp, 17 predicted proteins | sample 2277071 | NCBI WGS metagenome assembly SDBU01 (sample SAMN10397929, study PRJNA504765) | marine sediment metagenome | isolation source: marine sediment core GS08_GC12, 126 cmbsf | place: Arctic Ocean: Gakkel Ridge, Loki's castle | collected 2008 | reverse complement strand
CTCGCCCCTGATCTCACTGATGAAGGACCAGGTCGATGCTCTGAACGAATGTGGCGTTCCGGCGGCGCGCATTGACAGTACTCTGTCCCTTAAGGAACGAAACGCCGTTTTTGCCCGAATTCGCAATGGAACACTCAAACTGCTATACCTCTCGCCCGAGCGGCTTGTCTCGGACGGCTTTATTGAAGGCCTCAAGAAAACCGAACTTTCTTTTATCGCGGTGGATGAGGCCCACTGCGTCAGTATGTGGGGGCATGACTTCCGTCCTGAGTACCGCGAACTAGGGCTGCTGAAGAAGACGTTTCCCGAGATTACCATTCACGCCTATACGGCCACCGCCACCGAACAGGTCCGCAGCGACATAGCGCGCCAGTTACGTCTTGAAATTCCCGAACTGTTGGTTGGCGCTTACGATCGCCCGAATCTCATTTACAAAGTAACACGGCGCGGCAACATACTGAGTCAGGTCTGCGCTGTGCTCGATCAGCACAAGAGCGAATCGGGCATCATCTACTGTATCCGGCGCAAAGACGTGGACAAGATGTGTGCGGCGCTGACCGACAAAGGCTACCGTGTATTGCCCTATCACGCCGGTATGGAGGATCAGGAGCGCAGGATAAACCAAGAGGCCTTCATCCAGGAGAGGGTCAATATTATCGTCGCCACTGTCGCGTTTGGTATGGGTATTGATAAGTCGAATGTGCGCTATGTGATTCACGCCGGCATGCCCAAGTCGCTCGAACACTACCAGCAGGAAAGCGGGCGGGCGGGCCGCGACGGCCTCGAGGCTGATTGTATCCTGTTCTATTCGGGCGGCGACTACGGGACCTGGCAGCGTATTCTTGGGGATATGGACCCGGAACCTAAGGAAATTGCCCTTGGAAAAGTGAAGGGTATTTTCAATTTCTGCTCTGGCGTCACCTGTCGGCACCAGGCAATTCTCAACTATTTTGGCCAAGACCTGGACAAAGCCAACTGCGGCGCCTGTGACGTCTGTCTCGGCGATCTGGACCTCATGGAAGACTCGCTGGAGGCCGCCCAGAAGATCCTTTCGTGCATTATGCGCCTGGACCAGTGGTTCGGCGCCGACTACACGGCCTTGGTGCTGATCGGTTCGCGCGACCAGCGAATCCTGAGGAATGGCCATAACAAGCTGAGCACCTACGGCCTGCTATCCGACTACAAGAAGCGCATCACACGGGACTGGATCGAGCAGCTGGTGGCGCAGGGATACATTCAAAAGAGCGGGGATTTTCACGTCCTGGTGGTTACGACCAAAGGAAAGCGCGTCCTGAAAGGAATAGAGACGCCCCTTCTGCTCAAACCGGCGAAGAAACCAGCCAGGGTGTCCAAGGTCGCGCAAGCTTCGTGGGAAGGTGTTGATAAAGGCTTGTTCGAGGCGTTGCGAAAGTTGCGGTGGAAGATTGCGGAAAGAAAGAGCATACCGGCCTATATTGTCTTTGGCGACGCCGCGCTACGCGACATGGCCCGGCGAAGGCCCGCCTCTCCGGAGGAGTTCCTCCAAGTCAGCGGAGTGGGGCAGCAAAAGAGCAAGGAATACGGCACCGCTTTCCTCGCTACTATCAAAGAATATTACCTGGCAAATCCGGTTGAAATCCTCAAGGCATCCGAGGCGGCGGCTCTGCCGGAATCACCGGAAGACAAACAGACCACTAAGGAGGTTTGAGATGGGCAAGTATATGGATATCGGTAAGGCCTTCGAGGCAGCCCTGTTCCACGGCGACCAGGAGGGGATCAGGCAGACCATGCACCCGGACATGGCCTACGAAATGTTGGGCCGGCCTCCCCTGGGCGGGCGTTTCGAGGGTCAGGAGCAGGTGATCGCGGCCTTCGAGAACCGCGAGGTGGGTCTGGGGCCGGGCTTCGAATACCAGCAGATCAGCCGGGAGTGGTTCGAGGATGAAGCCAACGGCAAGGTGTTCGTGGAGATCTACGAGAAGTCCTGGCTGGCGAAACACCCCGACGACCTGCTGATCGTGCGCACCTGCTCGGTGCTGTCATTCCAGGACGGCAAGATCATCAGCATCATTGATTACACGGACAGCCAGGCTTACGTTGAGTTCAAGGAGCGCCACGCGGCGGACATACCGAAGTTCGCCGGCGGCTAGTCCTTACCTCCACCCGTGATCCAGCGGTACTTGAACCAGCCCATGCCTCCCAGGTACCCGATGGCGAACAGCCACCAGGGGTAGGCCCCAGGCGGCCGCCCCGCCGCCAAATTCGGTAGTGCCCAGAAAAAAGTGGCCACGATCACCAGGCCGGCCCCGCTCTCGATCAGCCAGTCGCGGCGGGTGAAGCGTGGTAAGCGTTTTCCCGGGGGCAGCAGGAGCATGACCCCGGCGGTCACCAGCCCCAGCGATACCAACACCGGGGCCAGCACCGGCGCCGTCCAGGGCGCGGGGATCAGGAACAGGATGTCCCAGTCCAAAAGCGAGGCTGGCCAGTCCAGGAGCAACTTCAGCGTCAGATAGAACACCAGGTCCCACACCCCGAAGCAGAAGGCGAACACAGCGAAGCGGCGCAGCCCTCCGCGCACCGCCAACCAGGCCACCGACAACAGCAGTAGTAGCGAGGCGGCCTCGCGGGCTACCTCGGTGGTGATGATATGCCGGGGCCGGAGCGCCAGCAGGTCGAGGCTGAAGCCGCCGGGATAGTACAGCTCCCGCAGGTAGACTACCACTGCCCCCTCGATGTAGCCGAAGGCAATGCCGAACAGGGTCAGCCAGAGGAGCAGATTGCGGTTGCCGGTATCCATGCTGCGGCTTGGAATCTAGCCAAATTCAAGGCAGTCTGCCAAGGGCGGTTTGCCGACGGTTCAGGGGTCCGATTTGCTTGCCGGGCAATTTGCCGAGCCCTAAATTCACCCGCCCTTTTCGGCCCGTTCGTCTAGTGGTCAGGACTCCAGGTTTTCGACCTGGCAACAGGAGTTCGATTCTCCTACGGGCTACCAGCAATTTCCCCGTCGAGAACACAGGTTTTCGTCGGGGATATTGTTTTTCTGACCTGCGACTCACAGCCCAAACAACCCCAGACAACCCCAAACAAATGTACTTCGTGCCGGATACGGAACCGGATACGCTGCAGATATGGAATTCTAGCCATAAGGATCGAGAGATTGGCTCGAAACTTAGGAGAAAACAGAGAAAATCTTGTATGTTACCAATTAGGATGATTAGTATCCATGGGATTGTTGTTATCCATGGATCAGCGTTTAGCTCTGGGCGGATTGAAGCCGAAAGGTAATCGAGGTTTGAGAACCTGATCAGGAGATTGGCTCCCGCCCCCCTTATTGATAAGTCTGGGCAGAATCTGAGGGCATTTGACCCTGCATGTGCAAGATGAGAAACGAGAAGATCGGGGCGCTTCGCCAGAGTATCTCAGGCGCTAAATAGAGGAGGTCAGGATGAACCTATATGTGGGCATTGACATCGCGAAACACGACTTTGCCAGTGCCCTGGAACTGGCCGATGGTTCGCTAAAACGTTCCACCAAGAAACTGGGCAATAATACCAGGGGGTGGAACACACTGAAGAGTTGGGTATCAAGAGAGAAGTCAGCCTGCCAGGCGGAAAGGGTTCATCTGGGTATTGAAGCTACCGGCGGATACGAAATGCCAATGGTGGAGTGGTTGCGAAGCCATAGTGACTTTGAGATTACGATACTCAATCCCATTCAGGTTAAGCGGTTCATTCAGTCTCAATTGATCCGTACCAAGAATGATCCGGTAGACGCTCGCATGATTGCCCATTACATGGCCGTGCTCCAGCCTGACCCCACACCTGCTCCTCTTGAAGGGAGTAGGGAACTGAAGGAGCTGACCAGGCACTTGAATCACCTCGTACGAAAGCGGGCCGATGAAAAGACCTATCTTGAGACAGTGAGAGATCCTGGAATCAAATCCCTGGTTAAGCAGATGATCAAGTCCTATGACCAACAAATCAGGACCGTAAAAACGCAAATCAACGATCATCTGGATCAGCATCCTGGTCTAAAGAAAAATAAGGATCTGCTAATGTCCATTCCAGGAATCGGCGCCATCACAGCTGGCATCTTGCTAAGCGAGATCAATGAGAGTCTTGATGCTAAGCAGCAGGTGGCTCATGCCGGTCTGGCTCCACAAGAAAGACAGTCCGGCCTGTTCGGGGGTAAGAGCCAACTCTGTAAGACAGGAAGCAGACGACTGAGAACGGCCTTGTTCTTACCAGCCCTTGCAGCGATCAGATTCAACCCTATCATCAGACGATTTTATCTGAAGCTGATTTCAAAGGGAAAACCCAAGATGGTTGCTGTTGCGGCGTGCATGCGAAAACTGCTTCATATCGCTATCGGCGTATTGAAAAATCAGATCAACTTTGACCCCGATCATGAACAATTATCCCTTGTCTCTTAACGCAGAATCTCCTGAGTTGAGCAAGTTTTCTAGTGGGTTTTGAGCGAGTTATCTGCAGATGATAACCAGCGGATTGTAAGTCCCATGGCTCAAGGGGAGAAAAGGCGAGGCAGGCAATAATTTGACGGCGCGTAATGCGCGCTGGATCCTAAATACAGCGCGCTCCCGTCGACAAATAAATTCGCGTATCCGATCCATATCCGGGAATCTGCAGTTGATAGTGCGGAAAGGCTATTTCAGCAGAATCACCCACCAAAACCAGTGCGTGAGACGAAGGTAGAACGCGCCGCCCGTTTTTAGCGGTTGATGGATGGGAACAGTTGGACTAGGGCTGAGTTGGCCCGACAGTTGGGGGTTAGTAGGGCGTGGGTTACGAAGGTGCTGAAGTGCTAGCCACCCGGAAGACCCGGAGGCGGCGGAGCTCGGCGATGAAGGCGGTGAGTGAGGAGGGCATTATAATCCTCCGTGGGTTCGTGCCCACTCTACGCGGTGTTTATCCAGAAGCACTTCAAATCTTGGATCAAGGCGCAGGTGCTTGAAGAATGGATCAATGTATAGCACTCCGAATTTATCCGGATCGCGTCCAGTAGCCCAATTATTTAGATCAACAAAGGCTGAGTCGGGCTGGGCAACAATATCCCAAATTATTGGAGTAAGTCTAAAAACTGAGGGACTATTAAGTGAAGTACCCAAAAAGCGCATTTCCAGCACGTTAGAAATGGCGGTGTCGGCGTAACCCTTCTCCGCCGCTATTAATGCTTGACTGAAAAGCTTATCAATCTTGTTTCCTGCCCCTTCCATCATCCAAGGCTCAGCTTCCTCAATCCTGTTCAACAAGAAAAGGGCGTAACCTTTAGCTTTCTTCACAATTTTCGCCTCAGGATACAGAATCAACAGTTGCTCAGCTTTCCCCAACATAGCTTCATATTGTTCAGCGAAATACGCGTTGTAGTAGATGAGGTTTGTTTGGGTAACAATTGATAGAGGATCGAGGTCCGCAGCTTTCAACATTGCAATCAGTGCGTTGGCCGAGTCACCCTGACTAGCGTATTCCATTGAATACCAATGGTAGGTGGTGGCGTAGTTGGGATTTAATGCGATTGCTTTTTCAAAATAGATGGCAGCTGAGTCGGCCACCTTAGCCATTAATCCAAGGGCAGCATAGGGCTGAGCCAGCGTCGGGTCAATTTCGATAACCCGATTTGCAGCGGCTCGGCCGAGTGCATTTACTTGCTGCCGATCCATCCCGGAATAATCAGCCAAAAGTGGATAAGTTTCGGCGAGGGCGCTATAGGCCAGTGCATAAGAGGGATCAATATCTAGAGCGGCCTTGAACAACTTAAGAGCCTCAAGCATATCTTCGCCGGTCCGCTTATTCCACAGGTGGCGCCCCCGGATGTACAGGTCTAGGGCTTCGGGATTTACCTCCTGAATCTCATCCAGAATGTGCTGCTCCTCAGGTGTAAGATTTAGTTGAATTTCCCCCGCAATTGCCTTGGCCACTTCCCGGTGCATATTGAGGACATTCTTCAATTCCCGGTCATAGTCCTCACTCCAGATATGAAAATCATCCGCGCCACGAATTAACTGGGTGGTGATACGCACCTGATTACTGGCCTTGAAAACCGAACCCTCCACAACGGCGTCAACGCCCAGTTCTTGGGCGATTTCAGGTATCGATTTGTCCGAATTCTTGAAGCGCATGGCTGTAGTGCGTGAGATAACCTTTAGACCACTGAGTTTTGAAAGTTCATTGGTCAGAGCCTCAGTCATGCCATCAACAAAGTATTCTTGATCCTCGTCACCCATAAGATTAACTAGCGGCAGCACGACGATGGAACGAATTAGGCTAGCATTACTGCCATCCCCACCAATTCGGCCCCAAATCAGTGCCAGCACGGCAGCGAGAGCAATTAGAGCCAACGCTTTGTTGCCAATCAGTGGCTGGGACTTGCGCTTGGCATCGACTGGGCGCCCCTTGGCGCGCACAATCCCTTCCTCGGTGATATCAAAGGCCCAAGCGAGGACCATTGCCACGGGGAAGCCGACAAGTAGAAGGATGATGATGGCCGTTCCGAACCACTCCGGGATGTGCAGGTAGCTGAATGCGCCGTCGATGATCTGAATTATGACGAATGCAATGCCGCCATAGAAGGCTGCCGCCCGGACTACTCGGCGGCGGCGGAGTTCGGCGATAAAAACTGTTAGTCTCGACCGTTGTGACATCATATCGGTTCAGGTGAACGCACGGAATGTAAGCTGCAAAGCGGACGGATAGCAAAAAAGCCTCGGTTTACCAAGGCCTAAGGTTCGAGTTACACTATATTGCTCTCGTCGGAGCTCCGGAGGAGGGACTCGAACCCCCAACCTAGTGGTTAACAGCCACCCGCTCTACCAATTGAGCTACTCCGGATTCCAGCTGCGCCAGTGACGCGAGTCAAAGTTAATTAAAGCCAAGGGAAATTGCCAGACCTCCCCGTGGTGAATCATGGCCAAACGGCGGAGCCGGTGGACTTTCCTTCAACCATACTCTGGTCCAGGCAATTGCTCCCTCCAGCCGTCCTGCGACGCTCTCAACTGCTGAGAAACGAGCTTCCATCCCGAGAAATTAGGCCGAGCGGCCTAAAGCATTACTACGTAATTACCTAAAAAATTTAGGTAACGTTACTATTGGCAAGAATATATTGCGTATACCCCCCACATCACTTACCATATTTCGCCCCAAAGAAACCACCCGAAGTTATCGGAAAGGAGGCGATATGCTCAAACCAGCGCTCATTTTACTGTTGATAATCACGGCCCTGATACCGGCACAGGCCAGCGCATCGGCCGAGGCAGTGCAACTGAACCTCAACGTGGTTTGGACCATCCTGGCGGCCACCCTGGTTTTCCTGATGCAGGCCGGCTTCGCCCTGGTGGAGGCGGGTCTCACGCGGGCCAAGAACGCCGCCAACATCATCATGAAAAATCTGATGGATTTTGCCGTGGGAACCGTGGCTTTTTTCGTAGTGGGCTTCGGCCTTATGTTCGGCGAATCAAACGGTTTCTTCGGCACTACGCTATTCGGTTTGGGTGACACCGGCGGCAATTCCTGGCTATACACCTTCCTGCTGTTTCAGACGGTGTTCGCCGCGGCCGCGGCCACTATCGTATCCGGCGCCATGGCTGAGAGGACCCGGTTCGTCTCCTACCTGCTGTTCAGTGCCGCCATCACTGCCGTGATCTATCCCGTTTTCGGCTCCTGGGCCTGGGGCAGTCTGATGGACGGCGACGGCTGGCTGGAGAACCTGCCCACGGGTCCGTTCATGGACTTCGCCGGTTCGACGGTCGTGCACTCAATTGGCGGTTGGCTGGCATTGGCGGGGGCTATGGTCCTCGGTCCCCGACTGGGAAAATACGGTCGGAACGGCCAGGTTTTCGCTATTCCGGGGCATAATATCCCCCTGGCCTCGTTGGGTGTCTTCATTTTATGGTTCGGGTGGTTCGGCTTCAATGCCGGCAGCACCACCGTAGGCGACGGCTCCATCGGTCGCATTGCGCTGATGACCAACCTGTCGGCCGCCGCCGGGGCCTTAGCAGCCACATTCACCGCCTGGGCTGCATTCGGCAAGCCCGACGTCACCATGGCGCTCAACGGCGCGTTGGGCGGGCTGGTGGCCATCACGGCCCCCTGCAGTACGGTCACCCCGGTGGGGGCCATATGGATCGGGCTGCTGGCCGGTGCGCTGGTGGTGATCAGCGTGACTTTCATTGATCGAACGCTCAAAATCGATGACCCGGTGGGGGCCGTTAGCGTGCATGGGGTCTGCGGCCTATGGGGCACCCTGGCCTGCGGACTGTACAATGCCGAAGCTCAACTGCAGATTGGGGCTGCCAGCACCGGCTTGCTGTACGGCGGTGGGCTCAGCCAGCTAATCAGTCAGCTGATCGGTGCCGGGACCGCCTTTGTTTGGGCTTTTGGACTCGGTTTGCTACTGTTCTCTGTTTTGAAACATACAATTGGCCTGCGGGTCAGTGAGAGTGAAGAGATCCAGGGGCTGGACATCGGAGAACATGGCATGGAGTCCTACGCCGGGTTCCAGATTTTCATCGCCGAATAGGAGGATAGAAATTGAAATTAATCGTCGCGATAATACAGCCCCAGGAACTGACGCCTATCAAGGAAGCATTGGTTCACGAACATATTTCCCGGTTTACCATCTCCAATGCCCTCGGGCAGGGAGCGGAGATACCGATTCACGAGGTTTACCGGGGAATCGCCCACGATATGAAACTGCTGAAGAAAGTCAGGCTGGAAATCGCCGTCAACGATGAATTCGTGGACCAGGCAGTGAATGCCATTTGTAGCGTGGCCCGAACCGCCGACGGCACCGGCCGGGGTAAGATATTCATTCTGCCCATTGAGCAGTGTATCCGCATCAGGACCGGTGAAACCGGGTCGCAGGCTATCGGTTGAACATGCTGCCAGGGACCGGCCATTCGAGTGTGACCATGGACGATTGAGAACGTTCCGCGTCCGGCCTAGAAGTAGTGCTCCCAACTGACACAGGCGCTGGCGGCCAAACATGATGAATGTATTATCCATGAATTGGTGCCCACTGCTTGTTGGCGATAGCGCTCGGGAAAGATGCGTATATCAGGGGTTAGAGGCCGGTCAGGCTTCGGAGTGCTTGATCAGCGGCTCCAGCGGCTTTCGAAAGGCCCATTTTTTGCCCCGGTGAGAGGCCACCAGGTCGATGTGGCGACCACCCTTGATCAGGTCCCGCACCAGGAACAGGGCCGCCTTGCGCTGCAGGTCAGTTTGATCCAGGTTACCCGGGTCCGGGCCAGGTAAGGTTATCGGCTGGCCGGTGAACCTGATCTTATAGGTAAATACCTCCTGTTTTGGGCCTTTGATTTTGTAGTAAAGGATATCGCACCCCTTATCCCCGCCTGTTGGTTCATCCTCAATGTCCACTTCGATATCCCATCGCCCGGCCTGGTTATGGTAGGTACTATTACGCAACGGTTTGATCATTATTTTCTCACTCTTAAAAGATACATCAGGGCTGCGCCCCCCAGCCCTGGACAATAGGGCACCTGGTCGTCCGGCACGAGGCGGCTCTAAAATAGGGCTATAAGCCAAAAACGAGCGTAAAAGGTATAGACTTTCCTACGGCGCCGCAACCTGAAATCCCTGCACAAATAATCAACCACCACTACCCCGCCTGAGTATAAAGGGGTAGGTCGTTCCCGGCAGCCGCTCCGAGCTATCCAACACTGTGGCTACAAATCGTGGATCGGTACCTTAACCTTTCCTTCAGGGCCGCATCTAAAAGGGTGATGAATCGAAACACTGGTGCTCTTTTATTACTTGGATATTGAATTGAAAACTAATTAGGAGAATGAACCATGTATCCAACATTCAAACAAGCCATCCTCATAGTCCTGGCCCTTGCAGGGCTGCTGTTAGCCCAAGGCCCTGGGCCCCGCGGTCATGGAATGGGATTGGGTCCCTGCTACCAACCCCAGCTGACCCAGGAGCAACGCACCGAGTTGCACGACTTGGTTTCCGGCCTGCGGGATGACGACACCTCCCGCGAGGATATCCACGCCGCCGTGACCGAACTATTCACCTCCTGGGGGATGGACCCGCCCAAGTTCCACCTTGGCCCCGGTCGCCGTGGCCCAGCTCCCTGGGCGGATCAGCTCACCGAGGAACAACGCACCGAGTTGCACGAATTGGTGTCCGGCCTGCGGGATGACGGCGCCACCCGTGAGGATATCCACGCCGCCGTGACCGAACTATTCACCTCCTGGGGGATCGACCCGCCTGAGTTCCGCCTTGGCCCCGGTCGCCGTGGCCCGGCTCCCTGGGCGGATCAGCTCACCGATGAGCAGCGTAGCCAACTCCGTGAACTCCGCTTCACCCTGTGGGATAACGGCGCCACCCGTGAGGAAATCCGCGCCGCCGTGGTAGCCCAACTGACCGAGTGGGGTATCGACACGAGTTGCCCCGGCGACAGCCGCCTGGGCGACCGCGCCGGGCGCACCAGCCGCATCCAGGGTCGTAACTACCCTAATCCTTTCAATCCGAGCACCCAGATCGTTTATACCCTCACTGAACCGGCGGTGGTGGAAGTGGCCATCTACAACCTCACCGGCCACCTGATGCGTTCCTACAGGCAAGGTAGCCAGTCGGCGGGAAGCTACTCCCTTGATTGGAACGGCCGGGCCGCGAACGGTATGCCGGCGCCCTCGGGAGTCTATTTCTACCGCATCCAGGCCGGCAACGAGGTATTCACCGATCGTATGCTGCTTATGAAGTAGGAATCGGCACGGCGACTGCCGCTAATTAAGTAGAATATGATGGATGGGACGGTTAACGCCGTCCCATCTTATTTTTAAGGCACCCGGGCAGAGCGGAGTCGAGGTGATGGTATTAAATTCGATGCGAATTGGCGCCGCCCCACGATCCGAGGTGATGAAAGTACTCCCCACCAAAGTCATTGTGATCGCTATTATCTTGGCCTGGTTTCCGTCGATCGCTGTGTCCGGGATCGACAGTGTACGCTCTGCAACGCCAGCATTCGCCCGCCAATGGCGTTGGCTGGACCGGGACTGGGCCGGCGCCCTGGTGCCGGGGCCCTACGTCAGTTATGCCAGTCTATTTTTTGCCCGCTATGACAGCCGGGACATCGCCCTGTGGCAGGAAGATGAACTGCGCCTTTATCGGGATCTGCTGGTCCGATCGATCCGGCGGCCACGCTATCTGCTGCTGGAAGCGACTGCCTACCCACTGGCCGGTGTTTCAGCTTGGCTTCCGACTGGAGCTCCGGCCACTTACCGCCGCTTCAACCTGGGGCAAGAATTCAACCTGGTACGTAGCCTGGGCGCCGGTTTCCAGGAACCGTGGTCCGTCAGCCTCTTTCTCGGCCAGATTGACGACTTCTGGGAACTCACAGCGGACGATCAACTGGTGATAGTCTCTTCCGGCATCTCCGGCCTGGTGCTCACCGGGGGCTGGCAACAAGTATTTGATAATGCCGTGGTGCAGGCCGGTTGGCTGAAAGCGGAATGGAAACTCAAGGGCCAGGGCTGCCAGGGTAGCCTCCAACGCTTCTGGAACCTGAATGTCGGTTACCGTTGGTATGGCCTGCGCGTGGTGGATAATACCCTGGTAGTCTCGTTAAGGCGACAACGGACCAACCGTGACCGGCTGGATTGGGGCCTTAAGCATAATACTATTTCAGTGGTGGAATTACAGCTGCCGCCTGTTCGGGCCGCTGACGGATTCACCCGCATACAGCTGGAATACGGTAAAGTGTTTCCCCTATGGAAGGCCCTGGTAGGTCTAAAGATAGGGTACATCTTTGAGAATCGCCGCGAGTACAACGTAGTTACCAAGACCTTCAGCGCCAAGCGCTTTCAGCAAAGTGAAATATTCCTCCAGCCGGTGTTGTTCTTTTAATGTTGATCATACCACCTCCATACGCCCTGTATTAGGATTGCCGGTGTGCTTTTGCTTCCCAGCAATAACAAAGCGCTACGAAATTCCTCTTGCATACATCTATCTTATAGTATAATATATACTAGTTGTTATAATAGTATTGGGGGAGAATGACATATTCAGTAATCAATCTGATTCTACTTGGCCAGGTAATTCGTAAACCAGTGAGTGCTTACGATTTAGCCCACCTGCTGGATCAGCACAACCTGAGTGCAATGGTCAGGATCAGCAAACCGGCCATATACAGCAATATCCGAAAACTGCTGGAGCGGGGCTACCTGGAGGGCCGCATCACCAAGACCCGGCGACGGCCGGAGAAACGGGTTTGCTACCCTACCGATAGAGGCCGGGCTCGCTTCCAGAAGCTGTTGGCCCATTTTGCCGCCCAGCCCGTGAAGTATCATTTCGATTTCAACGCCCTGATAATATCTGTTTCCCAGCTGCCGCGGGAGGTAGGGGAACCGTTGCTGGAGCAGTTGCGCTCAGGCTTAGAAGAGCAACGGCGTTTGCTCCAGGGTCGGCCAAGGGAACCTGGTGAGCTCTCATTCGCCGGCCGATCCGTTATCCGGCAGCAATACCTCCTGAACGAGGCCTTGCTCAAGTGGTTGCGGGAATTCAGGGGGGAGTATCGCACCCGAATGAGATCAAGCATTTAATAGTTTATGAATATCTACAATAGTAGTATAAAATACAGTATATCCAGTATCTATGGATTCAACCATCTCGTCACGGCTACCCCCTGGATACCCCCAACGATCCAGCCCGGCAGCAGGCCGTAATCAAGGCGGCCCTGCAATTGCTGGAGGATCACGCGTCGCAGCCGACGCCTCTAGTGGACTACCCCGGCCCCGACTAAGCCTCGCTAGCCCACCTTGGCAATAGCACTGACCTCGTTTAACATTACCGATCACTAGTGCGCGGTTTATATGCCTTCAACCCCTGAAAAAATAGATTTCTTCATCAGCTATAATAAGACCGATAAAGCCTGGGCCGAGTGGATCGCCTGGGAACTGGAGGAGGCCGATTATACTACCATTTCCCAAGCCTGGGACTTCCGGCCGGGCCGCCTTCCAGGATTATCGCCGCCAGATGGACCAGGTCTTCTCCGGCCTGCCGGATTGATTTATTAGCCTAATTAAACGAGGAACGGATCGCATGGGTGATTACAACGAATTCTCTCTGGACTTAAAGATTTACTTGAGGGCCTACCGTTGGCGCCGGTTGGATCCGGTGCCCTGGACGCCGCTGGAAAAGCCCCTGTCACAATGCCGCCTGGCCTTGGTTTCCAGTGCCGCCCATGTCCTGCCGGACCAGGAACCCTTCGATCGCTCGATCAAGGGTGGCGATGTGAGTTTCCGGTCGATCCCCGCCGATGTGGAAGGTTCCCGGTTGATCGATACCCATCCCAGCAAAAGCTTTGACCACTCCGGCCTGGCTCAAGATCCAAACCTGGCTTTCCCCATCGAGCGGGTCAACGAACTGGCAGCAGCCGGACGCATCGGGGAAGTGAATCATCGACATCTATCGTTCTGTGGCCAGATTACCGCCCCCGGCCGCCTGGTCCGCGATACGGCCCCCGAAGCCGCCGACTGGCTGGTGGCGGACGGCGTGGACGTGGCCCTGCTGGTACCGGTGTGACCCCTGTGCACCCAGGCCGTGGGCCTGGTAGCCGCCGCCATCGAGCGCCGGGGAATTGCCACGGTGGCCATCCAGCTGCTCAAGCCGGTAGCCCAAAAAGTGCGCCCCCCGCGCGGCATGTGGGTACCCTTTAAACATGGCTACCCCCTGGATACCCCCAACGATCCCGCCCGGCAGCAGGCCGTGATCGAGGCGGCCCTGCAATTGCTGGAGGATCCCCGGTTGCAGCCGCCGGTGCTGGTAGACTACCGGTCGTAGGAAATAATGCACTCCATGCTTTTGCTGAATGTCCAGCGATCAGGGCCAAAAACTGTTTCAAACATAATTAATACTCCACAGACTATTATTTGGCTAGGGCAATTGGCACTATATTGATATAATACGTAATTGACATACTGACCATTTAACTGCCTAATTTCATCCACAAATGCCCTTACGCCTAGTCAACCGTTCTTATTCTTTGGCCGCTCTATTGTTCGCTGGCCTAGCTACGGTCCTATCTGCCGCCGGACCGCAGGAAGCAGATGCGAGCGGTGAGTCATTGGCAACCCGTGCGCTGATAGTGGGGCTGGGAGATTCAACTTGCCCTCAGCCCGTTTAATAGCGCCTCCTTGGCGCTGGTGCTACCTAGCGGCCCAAGCCGTGCCTGGCGGCTAGAACTGATCGCATCAACTCATATTTCCAATAAACGGCCAACCAGCGACTATAAGCCGGTTTTCTCGGCCAAAATCAGCGGCGACATAATTCAGATCTGGATCCAAGATATTGCTTTGGGTGTGCAGCTCTATCGGCTGCATTATAAAAAAGCGGCTCAAAATCTGGTGATCTATTCGGGACTGGGCCCCAGACTGACGCTCGTCCACCGCGGTTCCCATCCAGAATTCGCATCGATAACGCCCGAGGACTCCTACCCCTCGACGGCTGAAGACTTCTCGACGATTGATGACTTTCTCCCTGGAGCAGCTTTAGGTGTCGGCGCCGTCCTGGGCTTCAGCCGCCGAATCGGCGCACATTTCTGGTGGCAAGGGGAATATAGTCTCCATCTAGACAGCTTCTATACCAAGGTCAACACTGACAACGATCCAAGAACCCGTCCACAAACTCGAACGGCCACCAGCGAGCTCGGAGTGGACCTTAGTTCAGGCGTTTCAATGGGGCTGGCCTTTGAATTTTGAGACTACTGCTGAGCTTTAAAGGAGACAAGTTATGGATAACAAGTTTATCACAAACCAGCTTCTCTGCCTTTTGTTGGCCACGGCTTACTCGGCCATCTGGGCGCAGGAACCGCCGGAAAAGGAAAGCTCCAAGCCCGGTCGGCAGGCTTTGCAGTTCGAGGTCGGCAGGAATTTGAGCCTGTCCGATTTTCAAGGCAGCACCCTATCGTACCGGAGACAAACTTCCGCCACGTCGGCTTGGCAGATCGGGGTGAGCCTGTCGGGTAACTTTTCCACCAGCGAGGGAACCGAAAAGAGAGACGTCTCAGCCTACGATAGCCTGGATATTGATTATCATCTCTATGATACTTCAAAAAAAGAGGCGCTCATTGCATTTTGGTCTGGTATCGCAACGCCTTAAATATTCCCAAACCGGACCGAATCTATACTTTATTCGGGGAGTGGGCCCGATATTTAGCGTCGATTACTCCTTCTCAGAGGACCAGTTGGACATAACAGGTGGTTACATTCCTCGGTCTGGTTATTCCTACCGGGTTAGTCGGCGCAAAAGATGGACCATCGCCGCCGGCCTCAGTGGGATTGTTGGGGCCGAATGGTTTCTTACCTCTCAAATGAGTTTGATGGCCGCCTATTTTTCAGCTCTAAATATGCAGTATGGCGGTGATGAAATCCTTATTAAGACAGTTTATCAATCCCGCACCAATCTTCGAGATACAAACTCTCCGGAGGTCTCATTATCCATCGTATCACAGGTACGATTGGGCCTTTCGGTTTATTTTTGAGTAGGTCTATATAAGCCTGTAATCGGTCGATCCACATCCTACCATACTCCCCCTTACCGCTTTGCAACCCAAATTGATAAAACTCCTTGCCCCCGCTCTTTTTCTTCTCTAATTTCCGACCGACCAGTCAGTCAGTTTAGGCATCTAGCCTGTTTGATAAGAAGAAAATTGGAGCGAAATGGAAATGGTAATACACTTTGTGATCAACCACAGTGACCGACCAGTCAGTCATATGGCACAACGGCTAGCCTGATGGCCCCTACCCCGCCACCCATCGAAGAAAAACGCCGGCGAATCATCGAGGCTGCCGTAACGGTGTTCGCTCGCCGGGGACTGGAGCGCGGCAAAATCGCCGATATTGCTACCGAAGCAGGCATCGGCAAGGGCACCATCTACGAGTACTTCCGCAGCAAGGAGGAGATCTTCGCCGCCATTATCGAGGGCTTCTTCCAGGAGATCAACCAGGCTTTCCTGCCTGTGCTCAACAGCCGCCGGCCCCCCGTGGAAAAGATCACCCGGCTCATCGACTACTCCTTCGACTTTCTCGACCAGTTCATGCAGAGCGATCAGGCCGATGACTGGACCATCATAATGGAGATTTTCACCCAGGGGATGCGTGCCGACGGCGATCCTCAGCTCCAGGAGGCCACCGCCCGGGCCGTACATAGCGCTATTGACCAGTTCATACCGATGCTGGAGGAGGGCATCTCCGCCGGTCTGTTCCGCGACGTGGACCCGCCCTATTTCGCTCTGGTGCTGTTCGGCGCCCTCGATGGTTTAGCCATGCACTTTTATCTCCAACGCCACCACCTGGACCTGGAGCGGCTCAAAGTGGCTACCCGTGAAATATTCTTACGGGGCATCCTTAAATAGGAGGTCCAAAAAATGAAATTGAACATCCGTAGCATAATCGCCCTTTGTTTACTGGGCCTGGCTTTACCCGGCCTGCTTTCGGCCCAGATCACCGGGACAGAGATATTGGAGCAGGTGCTGGACGTAATGAATCCCCCCAACGCCCGGGCCGTGGTGCGCCAGACCATTGTCACCACTTCTGGAAAAACCCGCACCTTCGAGTACGAGTCATTCATGGGTGATAAGGGCGAAAATTCGCTGATGCGCTACCGCTCACCCTCAAGGACGCGGGGCAACGCCATGCTCATGACCGAGTTTTCCGACAACATATGGATGTATATTAACCGCACCGGCCGGGTGCGGAAGCTGGCCAGCCATGCCAAGAAGCAGAAGTTCGAGGGCTCCGATTTCACCTACGAAGACATGGGCTCCGGTGATTCATGGAAGCACGATTACACGCCCCAGAACATGGGCCTCACCAAACTGGATGGTGAAGAGTGCTACCTGCTGGAACTCACCGCCGCCGCTGAGGACCTTTCATACTCCAAAATAGGATGTACCGTCCGAACTTCCGATTACTTGCCATTGCAAATCGATTACTATGACCTGGAGGGTAACCATACCAAGGTGCTGCATTTGGAAGATATCCGGGTAATCGAATCGATCCCCACCGCCATGAAAATGGTGATGGAAAACCTGGTAGACCGCACCAGCACCGTCATGGAAACGGTAGAGATAACCTACGACGTCACTTTCGATGACGACTTCTTCACCGAACGGAATCTGAAAAAACGGTGATACCTGTTGATGGATAGGCCTGTGGGAAAATTACTTATTTGCATCACTCTGCTGGCTACGGGGCTGGCGGCGCAGGTGGACTGGTACGGCTATTTTGAGGCCGAGGGCGATTACTTCGACTTGCCGGCCGGCGATATCTACTTCGGCTACAACAAGCTGCGCGTGGACCTCGATGCCGCCCCCGGCGAAAATTTCCGGGTGGGTGCCGATTTCATTCGTCGCGCCTACATCGGCCAGAGCACTTTCAACTTTATGGATTTTCTGCCGGAGGATCTCTGGCCGGTGCTCCCCACCGGGGGTACCCTCAGCTATTTCCCGGTAACGCTGTCCGATACAATGTTCGTGGATAATGCCTTCATGGAAATCTATTTCCCTTGGTTTGATATCACCCTGGGCCGCCAGCAGATCTCTCCAGGCGTCGGCTATGCCTGGAATCCCACCGACATTTTCAACGTGAAGGATATCCTCGACCCCACCTATGAACAGACCGGCGTCGAGGCGGTACAGATATTCATCCCACTGGGCTGGGGGCTGCGGCTGTCAGGCATTCTTCAACCGCGGTCCAGTTGGGAACGGACCACGCAGTATTATCAGCTCAAGGGTTTACTGGGACAATTTGATTTATCTGTCGTATATGCAGCATCCGAGTTAATGAAAACGGGACTGTTAACCACCGATACTACCTTCAGGGAGCTGCTGGGTTTCAATATTGAAGGCGAGCTAGCCGGCTTGGGCGTGCGTGGTGAGTTCGCCGTTAACCGCCTCGATTTCGCCACTGCTGACCTGCGTTACGAATACGTGCTGGGCGTGGACTATACTACCGAGTCGTCGTTCTACCTGATGGGGGAGTACTACCATAACGATTTCGGTGTCGATCCGGACCTGGTGACCTTTGACGATTACGTCAGTTACTTTCTGGGCGAAACGCATAGCCTGAACAGAGACTACCTGTTTACCATGGCCATGTACCCGGTCACCGACCTGATAAGCGCCGAGATGTTCAGCATTTACAACCTCAACGACGGCAGCCTGGTGATTAATCCCCAGTTGACCTATAACATATTTGAGGATGTAGAACTGATCGTTACCGGTAGTCTGTTCGCCGGGAAAGAGACCGATGAATTCGGCTACCAAAAGACGGGCCTGCGTTTGCGGTTAAGAGCCTATTTCTAGAAAGCGTTAATATAATTTGGTAATAATATGGAAGGGACGGTGAAAAGATGAGACAGCGCATGCTTACCACCCTGGGCCGCTGGGCCGGGGAGAAAACCTGGTGGATGTTATCCTTTATTGTCTTGGCAACCATGATCTTCGGCGCCCTGGCCGGGCAATTGCAGATGAGCATGGACCTTACGAGTCTGATGCCCAGCGATGACCCCATGGTAGACGAGTTCAACTATATCACCAAGGAGTTTAACGGCGCTTCTACATTTTTCGTGGTGATTGAGGGCGAGCAGGAAGAAATGATCGCGTTCGCCGACCATGTTAGTCCTATGATAAAGGATCTGGAAGGCTGGATTGAACGTGATGGCTCAGATAAGGTCAAGGGTGAGTTGCGGGCTGCTATGGATAATGTAGCCGCCGGGAAAGCCGCATACGATGGTCACTACATTGAGCGTGTAGAATTCCGCCAGCCAGTTGATTTCATGCGTGATCACGGTTTGATGCTGATCAAACCGAAAGATTTGAAAAATACCAGAGAGGTATTTACAAATCCAAACCTGCTGCCATTTCTTACCAATATGAATAACTCACTTGAGAAAGAGTATCTACAGTCGGACGAAAAAATATCGACTACTCAGCGGGAATTCATGGCGGTTTCCTATCTTGACGGAATTGAAACCTGGGTGGATAATACCACGGCGGCACTGCTGGGCGAGACGTACGATCCCGCCTACGGAGCGGCTGCCGCTGAGGCTGTGGGTATTGGTGTTCCGTATCTCACGTCACCCGACCGCAGTATGATGCTGATCATGGTGGAGCCGACTATCAGCATGTTGGAAATGGATCATCTTATGCCAGTGGTTGATGGTGTTGAAGAAATAGCCAAGAAATATGCCCCGGACTTCAATGTGAGTGCTGGTCTCGCCGGGGGTTTGCCGCTGGGACGTGATGAGATGGTGGCGGGGTTGGAGGATTCGTTCTTTCTAACGATTCTTGCCCTGGTAGCAGTATTCGTCCTATTCGTCATCACTTTCAAAATGCTGAGCAGTCCCATTTTGGCAATGGTGAATCTGATTATCGGCTTGACCTGGGCTATGGGTATTTCCTGGCTATTGGTGGACTCGCTCAACATGATGACAGCCATGATGGCGGTGGTGTTGGTAGGATTGGGCATCGATTTCTCAATTCATATCATATCGGTCTTTTCGGAGCACCT
>SDBU01003627.1_pt1 | contig 19526 bp, 43 predicted proteins | sample 2277071 | NCBI WGS metagenome assembly SDBU01 (sample SAMN10397929, study PRJNA504765) | marine sediment metagenome | isolation source: marine sediment core GS08_GC12, 126 cmbsf | place: Arctic Ocean: Gakkel Ridge, Loki's castle | collected 2008 | reverse complement strand
TGGCGAAGGGAGTGGGCGTATGTCAAATGGCGCAGATTCTGGAGAAGGAGGAGTAGGGTGAAGCTAAAGGCGCGCGTACATCAAGTAGATACATACCAGGGGGAGACCGTCATCGTACTCAACGTAAAGCATGCCTATGAGGATGCTGATGGGGTACGTGTAGAGCAAGCGCCGTTTGAGCTGGCGAAGTATTGCGGAAATACCATAGATGCCAACCTAGAAGGTCCAAAGGAGGAGTAATGAGCGAAGGCACTGAGAACCAGCAAATTTCTACTGAGCTAGTAGTGGCTACTGATCCAACGGCTCTAATGCCGGCAATGACGATCGAGATGGCGATTGAGGCCCATCAAACACTTCGTGGGTTTATCAAGAAGATGCTGGGAAGCGGGAAGATTCCCGGCGTAGACAAGCCTTCTCTCCTATTGCCTGATGCAGAGAAGCTGCGTGGCTTCTATGGATTGTCAACTCCAATAGAGCAGGTTAATGTGGTGGAAGATTGGACTGGCGAGGAGCATGGAGGCGAGCCCTTCTTCCGCTATCACTACAAGTGTCAGGTCCTCAAGAGCGGACGTTTGATAGCTGAGTGCGAAGGCGAGTGCAACTCTTGGGACCGAAGGTATCGCTTCCGGTGGGTCAACATGAGCGAGCTGCCGCCTGGCATAGGCGCAATCGAGAAAAGTAGTCTGCCCCAGCAGATCGGAGCTGTAGAGGAATACGCTTGGGCCATCAATAAGGCCGAGACCTCCGGGAAGTATGGGAAGCCCGAGGAATACTGGCAAGAGTTCAAGGACATGATCAAGACTGGCCAGGCTGAGAAGATCACGAAGACTACGCGGGCCGGCAAGGAGCAGGCTGCCTATCGGATTGAGACAGTCCTCTACCAGATTCCAAATCCAGACATCTATGCGCTTGTGAACACAATCATGAAAATGGCACAAAAGAGAGCCTTTGTCGGCGCTATCAAGGTAGCTACAAACGCCAGCGAGTTCTATACGCAGGACGTAGAGGACTTGGAGGGCGTGATCGATGGTACCTACACAGAGGTGAAGGAGGAGAAGAAGGCTGAGCCCAAGAAGCAGAAGGCCAAGGAGACTACGGCGAGGGCCAAGGCCAAGGCGGCACGGGAGGCTCCAGAGGGAGGTATTGGAGAAGAGACTGGGCCTACCGAAGAGGAGGCCTTCAATCAGATGGCTAGGGTTGCCGTAGAGAAGGGGATTCTCACCGAGAAGGCAGCCAAGTCATGTCAAGTCCCGTACACTGACACAAAGACCAGCAAGGTAGATTGGGATAAGGCACTACTGAGGCTCTCGTATGTGGTCATGGCCAAGAATGCTGTCTCTGATGGCATTGCCACGGATAAGATGATCAAGAACATCGTGACCAATAGCACCAAGGATGGCGCGGCAGACTATGCGGTCGCCCTACAGTCGCTGAACGAGCTCGCTAGTGCGGGGGCTGCTGCAACGGCTCCTCCCGATGCATCATGGGAAGAGACTGTAAAGAAGTTTGGCATCCCCAAGGATGAGGAAGCCAAGATTCTGCAGGAGGCTTCCAAGAAAGACAATGAGGATGGTGTGATCGACTACGATCTGGCTGTGGCCATGGCTAGGGACTGGGCGGCGGAGCAAGTAGAGGAGGAGTAATGACAGAGCTCAAGGTCTACAAAATGGGAGAGAGGTATACGGTCATATACAAGTGGGTACAAACCCTCATCTCTCCTGGCCTTTATATCAAAGAGAGCCAAGAAATGATGAGCGGCATTAACTACACGGATCGAACAAAGATGCTTGAGGATATAGACTTCTTCCTTGAGTGTGGGCGCCCAAAGACATGGGAGGATGTGAAATGACAGAGGAATTGGTACTAAGTACGCTCAAGGAGTTGGTTGAGTTCGTGAAGGGTGCCGCTCCGTTCATGTGGGAGATAGCGATGCGGCAGGTGTGGGTGTGGGCTATGCACTCGGTAGTGGTAATGGTGATAAGCGCAGGTGGGCTAGTAGGAATGTGGAGGTTGTGGATATTCGCTGCCAAGTATAAGTTTGAGGGCTATTCAGCAAGTACAAACAAGGATATGGCCTTGACCTGCATCATTGGTGGTGCGTGCGCGGGGGCAATTACAATGGTGTTTGCCATTGGGACGCTTCTCGGCTACATAATCAACCCCAACTACTATGCCATCAAGGCTCTTGCGGAGATGTTTGGGGGATAACTGGAAGTGGCGTAGTGTTCTTGTGGGACGTAGCTTAAGGAGGATGGGGATTATGAAAATCTGTTATGAATGCGGTCATTTCAAGAACCTAGAGCCAGGATCGGTGAGGGCAGACATCTGGTACAATCACCTATGTATGGCATCTCCAAGCGAGAGGTGGGTGAGCCCAACGACGGGCAAGGAAGAGACAGAGAAAGGTCAAGACTATCAATATTGCAGGGATATCAACCCCGATGACGCTTGCAAGAAGTTTAGGCAAATATGACCCTGCTTGAGTTCACCGCGGAGTGGTGTCAAGGATGTAAAGCCCTTGGTGTGCTGCTTGATAAGCTGAAGCCGGAGTTCCCGTTTCTCAAGATCGTAGAAATCGATGTGGCAAAGGAAGGAAGCGTGGCTACCCGTTACAGGGTAGGCATGCTTCCCACTTGTGTCATTGTAGATGATGAGGGGAGTGAGATAGCTAGGATGGCCGGGCAACCCGCCTACGGGCAGCTCAAGCGATTCATTCAGATGGCAATGGAGGAGTAGATGGAATACTTAGACATATGGGTTATCACGTGGAGCGGGACGAGAAAAGAAGAGCAGTTGCTGAAGTCGCCGTTCATTCCACGACAAGGTGATACCATAGCCATAGACAAGAGGAAGTTCCTAGTTAGAGAAGTCCTGTGCAACTTTGAGGTGGGGGCATTCTTCGATGTATGCCTTCAATGCGAGGAGGCGATGGAGGAATAGATGTCTGGACTGACGGTAGAAATTGATTCTGGCAATGATCGGTTCTTTACTGAGTTCGATGGGATACCAAGGCGTGGCGACTACATTGATAGCGAGAAGGGTGTTGTACTTGAGGTTATGCGCGTGGTGTGGTTCGAGGGTGGGCGGTACCCCGGGTTAGAATGCGAGGAGGTCCATGAAACACAAGAAGGATCCAGCCCTGAAGGGCAAGAGAGACCTGACGCCGATGGAGATACCGGTCCCGGAGAGCGCGCGGCCGGGCCTAGCCCCCGGGGCCAGATCATGGAAGCTGGGGAGCTGCACGATAATCCTGGAGATTCACCCCCAGAACGGGACTTGTCACATCGCTGTGATACACAAGAGCCGGTGGCCGAACTACGAGGAGATGAAGGCGGCGTCGAAGCTGGCCTCTCCGGATGCTATCCTGGCACTGACATTCCCAGGAGGAGAGACGCCGATCGAGATGACAGGGGAGGCCAGGGTCCTACACCTGCAGCAGATAGGGCGGCAGATGACGCAGCAGCAAGTAGCGAAAGCCCAGATCCTGACCCCCCAGAATGTCCGAGATGCAAATCTACAAAGGTGAACCTAATGGGGGTGAGATACAAAGTGAACCAGTGGCGGTGCGTGGAGTGCGGAATGACATGGGGGGAGTAATGAACACGTGTAAAAGCTGTAAGTGGCATCCTGAAGATTGGCTGATGCGAGATAAGTGCAAATATGGCCTTAGTCTACAGGGAGATTGCCCACCGCATTATTTTAGTTGCCAGAGGTGGGAAGCAAAGCCTATAGAGTTCGAGGCAGAGATGGAGAGCATGGGTGTCTATGCGCTTTCTGATACTGGAGCCTCTTACCAAGCAGGAATTCTTGCCATTCGAACGCCAGATGCCAAGATGGGCCAGAAGTACAAGGTAACGCTAGAGGAGGTAGAATGAATAAGTGTGAGAGCTGCAATTGCCATCCTGAGTTCTGGCAGGCGCGTAGGTATTGCGGGTATGGCGTGAGTATAGAGGGGGAATGCCCAGACCCGCACTATGGCTGCACCAAGTGGAAAGCCAAGCCTAAGCGCATAGAGTTTACGGGCAGCGTGATACAAGCAGGAAAGATATCGGGCGGGGTTCTAGTTATTTGTCCAGTTGATTTACATATGGCGCAGGACATGACTCCTGCTTCCAGAGTCAAGGTAACGATTGAGGAGGTAGGATGAACACGTGTGAGAGCTGTAAGTGGGTAGAGTGTGTCAGGAAGGCACGTGGGTTTTGTAGTCACCCTAAAAGTCCCGTGAGTGGAATAGAGGACATCGGCACCTTCGGCTGCACCCTGCACGAAGTAAAGTCCAAACCCATAGTGTTTGAGACCACATTCAGAAGGGTCAGGTGTATTCCTGCCACCGCTACCTTTCCAGAGAGAGACATTCCCTGCATAGGTAGGGCCTTCTTTGGTAGACGATTCAAGGTAACGCTCGAGGAAGTGGAAGGACATCATGGCAATTAGCGTAACGAATGTGCTGAGTGTTGTGGATGAGGATGGTCTGCTCAAGTCGCCGCTTGGCGACGAGGTAATTGTGATAAAATCAGCAAAGAGATGCTCCTCCCTGCTTTCGCGAATAGTGGAGATCGAAGTGACTGACGGGATGTGCTATAGGGTGCGTGGCACAGACCTTTTGGCGGCAGTACAGAATGCCATCAACAACGGCTGAGCCAACCGAGTTCCGATACTTCTCCTGGAAGCATCTGGGGATAGATGTTACTCCACTTGAGGGCCTTGGGATTCTTCTGAGAATCCTCGAGGAAGGGTACCAAGCCGCCCAGACAGCACGTATCTATGCCAACCCAAAGCACAAGGAGGATCTCGAGGATGCCGGCACGAAGATTCTCTACTCCAACGCCAACATTCCCGAGTTTGCCTTCGCTGTCCCATTGGAGGATGTGAGATGAACATGCAAAAGCTGACGATGTGGTTCATAAAGAGCATGAAGTCGTACACTAGGATAGCAAGCGAAAGGCTTTCTTGGCGAGAGCTAGTTGGTATCTGGATAGCCGGACCGAAGTACTGGGAGTTAGTTAGAGACACAGAACTAGATTCGTATGAACTAGCCATGCGAAATTGCTACAATATCTGCAAGCGGCATCAAGAGGTATCTGCGAAGCGCGGTGAAGCCGAAAGAGCAGAGGCAGCAATGTATATCAGCAACAGCATTCACGCTACAATGGCGTCTATGTGAGGAGGATGTGAGATAATGCTGAGCATAGAGTTTAGGCGAAACTTCGAGGAGCAATACAGAGAGGAGCGCTGGAAGGAGGAGCAGTTTGCGCATCAAAATGGCTACTTCTGGCTCCCATGCCCTATCTGCCACAGGTTCTTTGGGGGTCACGAGGACTGCGGAACCTTAATGATTAGCTGGAATCGCGGATGGAATACATGCAAGCGATGCGCGCCAGAGGCGAAGCGCCGCAGTGACAAACTGATGAAGGAGATCTGGTTGCGGAGAGAAAAAGAGCAGGCGTACAGGTGGGCGGGATGACAGAACCAAGATGCTATGCAGGTGTGGACATTGATACCAAGAGCGTAGCGTTCGCGGTAATCAATGATGATGAGGAGCTGGTGTATTCCAATAGCCATGTCTTTGAGGACAAGGAGGCCAAGAAGCTATCTCTCGATGAGAGGATTCGCCATCTAGTTGACTATCTGGAGGACTGCGCTCACTACTATCGCTTCAACACGTGTCTTCCATACATCCGCTGGTGCGGGCTAGAGCAGCCGATCGGCCACATCCATAGCGCGGTCATGGTAGCGCTGGCTACAGGAGCAGCTGCGACCGCGATAAGGACAATGCTTGGATCCAACTACCAGTTCTTCTACCCGCAGGTAGGAAAACACGAAGTCACCGGGAAGGGAAGGCCTACCAAAGCAGAGGTGTACGAGGCTGCCCGAGAGAGATGGGGAGAGTGGGTAGACAACGATCACGTCGCCCATGCGATCGGGATGGCACTGGCGATGAAGAAAGCAATCCATGACGGTAGCTGAGAGATTCTTCATACTGGTACTGGCGATGGCGTTCATAGTGGCGTGCGTATACTACTTGGGAGGGGGAAAGTGAACGAGATACTTGAGGAGATCAAGAACAAGATAGGCCCAATGATAGAGCTGGATTGCATAGACAAGGGTCCAGTGATCCTGTCGCACGTTCGCTACCTTCTCTCCGAGATAGAGCACCTAGAGGAGAAGCTAGAGACGATAGAGGCAGATCACGACGAGGAAATAAGGTGGACCGAGGAGCAAGTGATTCGTGAGATGACGAAGGAAGAGGAATGAGCGAAGATGTCCTTGGATACGCAAAGACAGAGCAAGGAGTGCTGCTGCACTATGCGCGGCCCATGGATGACAAGACGCTGTGCGGGTGCTGGGTGTGGGAATTTCAACCGGGGACCAAAGGCATGACCGGAATATGTTCTAGGTGTCGCGAGATTACAGATGAGTTGTTGAAGGAGGCGTTAGATGGATGAGGCAATAAAGATAAGCCTATGGGTAGCAAAAGAACTAAGCAAGTATGCTGGATGGGCGGCTTGGAACGCGAAAGACATAGAGGACAGGGTAAGGGCGGGAGCAACAAAAGATGGGCTAGACTTGCTCATACAAATCTGTGAGGAGGCGTTAGATGAATAGGCTGGAGGAAATTGGAGAAAAGCGGATGTATCCACCACCACCCCCGTCTTTTGCTCAGTTCAATTATGTAACTAGAGATGATGTAGACTACCTCCTCAAGCTAGTAGAGGAGCTAGAGGTAGAGAACAAGCGGCTGCGGGAGGAGCGGGAAAAGGTAAAAGAAGCCATAGAGGCCCTTGCCGGTATGGGGCTAGGGAGTAGCAATGGATAAGGTACAGGACATCAAAGAGCGGCTGGCTGAGTACAGGAAGGGTGGCGAGGCTTGCCTATGGAATAGTGACTTTGATACCCTCATCTCCGAGGTAGAGCGGCTACAGCATGAGAGTGATGTATGGGAGAAACTTAGTCTTGTAGCGATAGCAACCGAGCGCGATGAGCTTCGTGTAGAGAACAAGCGGCTGCGGGAGGAGCTGGAGGCTGCAAATGCTGACTTTGTGCTAGAAGTAGAGCCCAGAGAGCATAGGACCGGCATTGGCAAGGTGGTAAGGAAGACAAGCGGGCTGCCCACGCTAACGATAGTCGAGGAGGACTAGATGGATAGGCTGGCAGAGATCAGGCGAAACTTTCTCTATAACGAGGGGGCATTGAGTTCTGAGGAAATACAGTGGCTCATCTCCGAAGTAGAGACCAAGACAGCGCGGCTTGAGTCGGCTATGGCGAACATAGACAGGTATGAGGCAGAGAACAGGCGGCTGTGGCGGGAGCTGGATGAAGCAAAAGCAGACTTGCTGGCTTACTAAGGGTGGCTCCCATCCTAACGGCCTTGGCGTGGGTTTTCTTGTATTGCGGAGGAGGAACATATTACCATGAGCCAGAAGAGTTCACTAAGCGTGGAGACCTTTATAGATCAGACGGAGACTGGTGTGCCGTTGATCGAGCAGACTATCGAGAACTACGAGGGCGATACCTTTATATTGCGAGTCGAGACGCCTGGACAATTCTACCTGTCGGAGATGCGGGCGACTTACGAGCGCGGGGAGTCGCTGCTGACCTTCCAAAGAAAACCCACGAGCGAGCGTGGGGAACCCTCGACACCCAACACGTCTGTGTCTGGGTAGTAGGCCGTAAGGTACCAAGTCAAATTCGTCATATGAGAATAGAGGGAGAGAGGAGAGTGCCGTGAGAACAATGAGCTGTTGGCCTAAGAGACTAGATAGGGTGGGCTTACATGAATACGGCACAGGTGAATTGCGAGAACTTAGGGACATGATAGACGAAGAGCTTGAGGGGCGTCCCAGGTATTACAGAACTGGCCAGTATAGATCGATAGATGCTGCGGAGGTGAGGGGGTGGGAAATGACTTGTGCGCCATGTGAGGAAGTGCGGGAAGAATGGTAGGCCGTAAGATACGGCGGGAAAGGAGAGTGGAATTGTGGGCGACTTGGAAACACTAAATAGTCTAATCCAAACACATGGAATCGAGCGAGGCCACAGGATACTACACTCAGGCAAAGAGACAGAGCTCTTCTTCGACATAGAGAGGGTGTTGTACCGCTATGCTGGAATGGAAATAATCGGCAAGTCGATGACCGAGCTAATAGCTCCAATGAAACCAACGGCGGTTGGGGGCCCTGCTATGGGAGCGATACCTATAGTCTGTGGGATATTGAGCAATAGTCAATTGAGGGGTTTCTATACCTACCAAGGCAATATTTGTGGGGGGAGCATAGATACACCTGATAGGGTGGTGGTAGTAGACGATGTGGCAACCACAGGGGAGTCATTGGAGCAAGTCTGCGTCCTCTTGGATAGGATGGGAGTAGATGTGGTAGGTTGTGCGGTAGTTGTAGATAGAGAGGAGGGAGCGGCGGGACGCCTTACGGAGGCATGGCCGTTGCGCTCTCTCTATAAGGTGTCTGGGTAGTAGGCCGTAAGCAGATAGAGGAAAGGAGAATGGAATTGTGGGCGACGTGGTGATTAGCAAGGAACTGGCGCAGAAGGCGTGCGATACCATAGAGCATTGCCGAGATATATATAGCTGGAAGGGCCTAGAAGGACCAGCAAGGGAGGCCGACGAGGTGCTAGGAGAGCTAGACCGTCTCATAAAGGAGGCGCAATGAGTGAGCTAAACGCCGAGATGAAGCTACAGATTCAGATAGCGGAGTTAGCAGGCTGGACTAGGATTCGGGAGCGCACATTCTTTCACGATGAGCCGCCCAAACTTACCGGCATTATGCCAGATGGAGATACACTAGAGCTTGTACCTGAGTGGCCCAAAGACATCCGCTGCGCTATGGAGCTTTGGGATGAGATGAGGGGGGCGGCCTCATCTTCGATGGGGCTATACCTGAAGGTATATGGCAAGAGAGTCGTTGTAGACTTGTGGCTTCCAGGCTCTAAACTTATCACCGCGGATGGTGAGGATGAGAAGCTAGCCATCTGCGATTGCTGGCGAAAATGGAAGGAGGGGCAAGGTGAGTGAACGTAAGTTCATCCGTATCTACCAAAACATTGCCACCCTATCCAGAATGAATGGCCATATTATGGGTGAGCTTTTGGTGGCAGAAGCGTCATTGAACTTAGGTGATGCGCAAAATGCCGAGGCGGCAAAGTGTCTCTATGGAGCTTGGGAATCTCTTCGGGATGGGCAAATCCTGATGGCCTCGGCACAAGAACTACTTGGGAAGGGGCGAGAATGAGCAAATACTACTCGGGGGGAGATCTGCTGTATTTCATAGGCTACACCGTTACCGTGAGGTACTTCGTGGCGCCGCCCAACTGGTGGGACTGGTTCTTTTACCTGTGGGTATGGCCTTGGATAGCAGTGGTGAAGTTGCTTGAGGAGGGGGTATTGCCGCTATGAGCTGGCAGCAAGACAAGATTGACAACGAGGTCCAGGAGAGATTCATAAACGACTTCTGGGGTGCGGCAGCGATCAATGGTGGCGAGTGGGTACTGGGTGCTCTCAGGGTTGCCTATGCGCTCAAAGTTCGAGGCCGCGCCTCTGCGCTACAAATAGCTGACGACGTGGGGCTTTTTAGGGTGAGCACTGAGGGGCGCCTTCATGATCTTCGCACCAAGGGAATGGTGCGCTGCGAGGGATGGGGCGATGGCGCATGGAAGGAGATCGAAAAGCCTTGGAGCCTGACCCCCAGTGGGGTCCAGATGCTCGAGGGATTAGGAAAGGCTAAAGCATGAAAAGACGTAGCATTCTCGGGGGGTTGCTGGCTGCGCTGTTGATAGCGGGTGGGTTACTGGCGAGGAAGAAGAGGCAACGTATGGGGAAACCGATGCCGGCCGGGAGAATTTTCTGGCTCGATCGAGAGAATGGAGATGATGCAAATGATGGGCTATCGCCAGAGAATGCAGTACTCAACTATCAACGCGCTATCGATCTTGCCAGTAGCGGAGATGCTCAGATAATTCAGGAAGTCACAGCGCTGTGACAAGTGCCCCCTGTGGTTGCATTCCTGGGCGAAAGATATGCGATGAACTCAACGAACTCTGGAAGACATACATCAATGCACGCAGCAAGGCCGGCGAAGAGAAAGCTATGGCGAGGATTGAGGAGCATAGGCGCCAAGCCAAGAACGAGATCGCCCGGCTGAACTGCCAGACCTGTTACGAAGATGATGAGGGCAATGTGGTTTCGAGCGAGGATCGATTCCCATAAGGAGGAGTGATGAGCGGACATACATGGGCCTCACTAGGGCCAACGAAGGCAGATAAAGAGAGGATCAAGATCTTGGCGCGTCACTTGGCCAAGCATTTTCAAGATGATAGACACAACCTTCCAGATGGTGGTTGCGCATGTCTCGGTATGGATGAAGGATGTGTTGGATGCCCGGCTTGGTGGGAGCAGTTCCTGGAGGAATATGGGCCAGATGATGTCGTAGATATGCACGAGATGTTCACGGCTGGGATTAGAGCCGGGGCTAGGCACTACGAGCTTCGACGCAGTATGTGAGGAGATAGCATGACAAGAGAAGAATACAAGCAGTGGTTGAGCGAAGAGCTGAGTACATTGAGCATGGATGTGGAGCTGGCATCTGAGCGCGATATCCCATTGCTGCTGGAGATGCTTGGAGAAACTGAGGCTCGAGCCGTCAGTAGGTTTCAAGAGATAGAGAGGGCAGAGAGGGGGTGATACTTGACAGACTGGTACGAAACACACATTGACGCCGGTGTTCGAGATTTAGTTCGGCTACTTAGAGACAATGGCTGGAACACGTCAAGCTGTTGTGATGGTGAGTATGATGGCCTAATCATCATCGAGTGCTATGGTGAGCAGGGGGGCGAAGCGCTTGGGAATGGGAAAACCTTGATGTCTATGCTTAAGTGGCTGCTTTGGGATAATGGCTATAAAGACTTTACGATAGAGCATAGGTTGGCATCAAGTGGTACAAGAGAGGCAGAAGAGTTCATCATACTGAAAATGGGGCAGCGGGCAATTGATGCCGTCTTTGGTGCTCCAACACAGCACAGAAAAGAGGTGAAATGACAGCAATAGAGTACATTCAGAAAAATATAGAGCCTTGTAATGACCACTGCTGTAGCCTGTGCGTTACTGGCCACGCATTTCACATAGAGGGAAAGGGGTACCACACTCACGAGATTCTGCTTCACTTGCTAGAAAAAGAGATTGAACGACAAGGAGGTGATGCCTAGTGAGTGTTGGTGATTTGCTAAACCAACGCAACCGCGTGATATAGAGCTTTGGAAGGAGGTGATGCCTATGCCCGACTTTCCTTCTGGCACCATAAGACTAAGGCCCGAGGCAAGATCAACGCCTCGGGCCTTTTTTGTTGTGTGGAGCCCCCGCCCAGATTTGAACTGGGAACTTGCGGTTTACAGGACCACCGCTCTGCCTTGAGCTACAGGGGCTTGGTGGGGGAAGCAGGACTCGAACCTGCACGTACCGGCTTTTGAGACCGGGCCTCTACCAATTGGGTTATTCCCCCTGGTGGGGAGGGTGGGACTCGAACCCACACTGTCTCGGTTCTAAGCCGAGCGCCTCCTGCCAATTGCGCTACCTCCCCTTGGAGGCCCCAATCGGATTTGCACCGATGTAAACGGTTTTGCAGACCGCCACCTGGCTACTCGGACACAGGGCCGTGGCTGGAGAGGAAGGGGTCGAACCTCCATTTCCTGATTCAAAGTCAGGCGGCCTACCCGTTAGACGACTCTCCATTATTGGGGTGAGCGACGGGATTCGAACCCGTGTCGCGCGGGTCACAGCCGCGTATCCTGTCCGCTAGACGACGCTCTCCATGGAGCGGGTACAGAGACTTGAACTCTGATTCTCAGCTTGGAAGGCTGCGGCCCTGCCGTTGGACGATACCCGCTTGGTCGGGGAAGCAAGATTCGAACTTGCGACCACTCGGTCCCAAACCGAGGGCTCTACCAGGCTGAGCTATACCCCGATGGCTCCAGAGGCTGGACTCGAACCAGCGACTCCTGATTAACAGTCAGGCATTTGACCTCTAAACTACTCTGGAGTGGCGGAGAGTGAAGGATTCGAACCTTCGCGGGTGTTACCCCGACCGCTTAGCAGGCGGTTCCTATTATCCACTCTGGCAACTCTCCGTGGCGGAGGGAGAGGGATTCGAACCCCCAGTGGTGTTACCCGCTACGGTTTTCAGGACCGCTACACACACCAATGTTAGTCCCTCCTATAGTGGATGAGGTAGGATTCGAACCCACTATTGCCGTTTCCACCCGGAAATTGTGTCTCTGTTTCCACCGGGGAATTGTGCCTTGCGTGTTCGCCACCACGCCGCTCATCCATCCGTCTCTCCTAAGAAGCCCCCTCGCTGGCTAGTGGGGGTTATCCCCAGCAAGGCATGAAGCCTACTTTCACCAGCGAAGGAGCGGCCCGGGGTTACTCGCCCCGGGGAGGTAGCTTGCGGGCCGGATTCCCCACCCGGCTTCCCCCTCCACTTACCAGCACTTGGCCTGCGACCGAGCCTGGGGTTTCTATCTAAGCGACTGGTGGTAGCCAACCCTAGATAAGCCACATCCCTCGGCGCTACCACGCCGCCGCAAGCTGTGAGTGGATATAGCGCCACTCTCGCTCCTTGTTGCTTTATTAGTGCTAGCCTCACCGAGGCCTAGCCTCCCCCGAGGCTGGGGCGGTAGCCCAGCTTACATACTAGACACAATTGGCGCAACTCAGGAAAACCATGCCGGTCGACAGCTCCACCTCATTGATAAGGCTCAACGAGGAAGGCCTTGCTGCCCGTGGTCGGCAGCTACACAAGCTGCTTATGCTATCGGTAGGCACGATACCACGGGACTTACGCTGCACCCACTATAGCATAGCCACAGCGCTATGACAAGTAGCGAAATGGGAAGGCGACTACTGGCTGGCGAAGCCACACCTTCCCACTTCAGGAGGATGAGAGAACGCAGTACTCGGTGGTGGGCGGACCAAGCACTGCGGGCTCCCCGTATCAGGCTGAGTTTAGGGTCTTCAGCTAGACCTGGCTCATCGCTTCTGGATGAACTTTACGTCAGCGCGATGAATCACAGAAGACAAGCCAAACATTGCGGCCACCATAGCGCCGATCTCGACGAGTGTATCGAGCCATACCGGCATTGGGGCCAAGCAGACATAGACATCCAGTAGCTTTGCGGCCAGAACGATCACGAAGCCACCGGCGGCTACTATGCCCTGCTTTTCGGCATTCGTCAGTTTGTCAAACCAGTCCTTGAGTTTCCACGCGCGCTCCCACACATAAGCATTGAGAGCTGCGCCGACGAGAAACAGCAGCGCCAGCAATCCGGCCTCCTGCTGAATCCCTCCGATCAGTTGACAAAACGCTCCACCATCCATTACTTACTCCTCTCCTGCCCACCTGCAAAGTCTGGTAGCTCCATGAGCGGGGTAAAGATTCCTCGCTCGTCAGGCTCCAGCCTCGGGATATCAGCCAGGAAGATGTCATACTTCCAGGTCTGATGGTTCTTGTTCAAACCGAAGAACATCTGTTTCGGGTGATTCGACTTCTGCATCTTGCCTATAGAGTACTCGGTGCCGCCGGTGAAGGATCCATTGATGATATCCTTCCCGAACATCAAGTCAATGTCGGCCAGGTTGTGGTGATGGCCGACGTGAAAGAAGTGAATGAACTGACCGGTCAGCGCCATGTATCTGCCATGCGCGCGCTCAAGGCCATAGAATGGGATCCGGTTATAGGACTTGACCTCGCTCCCGTGGGAGATCAGGTGTAAGTCCTCGAACTGCTGGTATAGGCAGAATGGCGATGCAGAGACATACATCTTGAAGTTCTTCTGCTGCTGCATCCGCGCAGCCCACCACATCATGCATATCAGATCCCAGTTGGTGCGCTCCGAGCCAAATCTTCCCGCGGTCCCATGGTTCCCCTCTACGGCGAACATCTCTACACTCGGGAATACTTCACACAGCGGCAAGAACAGTCTCTGCACTACAGCCTCTCCGAGGACAAAGACTTGCTCAATGAGATCTGCGTCCACATTGAAGCCCTGTCCCGGGTAAACAGTTTCTCCTTCCACGTAATCCCCAAGGCCATTGATTATGAGTTGGTTGATCGTAATGCCGCCCTTGCGCTGTATACCCACTATCTCGACTATGGCCTCGGCCAGCTTGTCTAGCCTGACAAGAAACTCTTCCTTGTCGAAGTATCCCAGCCCGGCAGTCCTGGTTGGCTCTCTCGCAGTACCCATCTGAAGGTCCGAGAGCTCGAGCATAGCAACCTCTTCCTTGCTACGGCTCTTGCTGACACTGACCTTCTTTGGCGTACTGACAGCCTGAGCAACGCCAGCCGCATCCATAACACACTTGGAAACGAAGTCTCGCTCCGACTGATTCTTCCTTGCCTTTGCCTCAAGCGTTCCGATCTTCTTGAGAAGCGCCCTGCGCTGATCTTCCCAAGGAGAGTACTCTACCTCAAATTCCCCCTCCCTGCGCATTGCAGTTCGCTTAGAGCGCCACGAGTCATACGACCTTGTAGTACCTGGGAACCTAGCACACCACTCATCAAACGTACCGATGGTCTTGAGAGCCTCAAGCTCATCGGCATCCCACGTTCGCCCGGACATTACTCCTCCTTTGTTACGTAATCGCCACGTCATCCAGCAACTGCATAGAGTCTATAAGCAAATCCATAGCTTGCGACTGCTTCTCCTTGGCAATCGCAGCTATTCTCTTTGCTACATTCAGCCTTTCCTCGCAGTCATCCAACTGTTCCTCTATGATACGGGCCTTATTCTCTACCCACATCGGCCCAGGGCATTCCGTAGCAGCTACCTCGCCATGGCCCACGATCTGCAGTTCCTTGCCAAGCCCCGCCTCGATAGCTTTCCAGAGCTTCCTGCAAGCCTGTACTTGGGCGTCAGTCAGGCGCCCGTCTGCCATAGGTTCGGCCAGCACATGGAGATACAGATCATTCAGCCCGGCGATACCCCATGCGATCCTCTCTGGCGATACGAACCAACGGATTACACCGGTCTGCATCACCTGGTAGTGATACCCAGGTTGAGGATCTCCCTTGGCGAAGAAGTGCCCGGCGGTCTCGAGGGCTCCCGGGTCCATTCCATCCTTTGTCCCACTCCAGTGGAAGCCAAGGCCTACGAGGTCAGGAGCGGCCGGCCATTCTCGGGTATCGAAGCTCCCATACCAAGCGAATGAGTATTCAATGATTAACCTCCAGTCCTCAACGAATACGCCAGGTAGCATCTCTACGATCGGCGGGATGTCGTCTGACGGCTCCGGGACCGGCGGCTCTGGCTCAGCGTCCTTCACTGCTCTCTGGAACTCAAGCTCGAAGGCCGTGTGGATTGTATACGTTGGCTGCTCAGGCGTCCCAAGCCCCATTCCCTCTACTGCATCGCTCATCCCATCTGCGATGAACACCTTGTAGGATCCAAGAGCCCCATACATCGGGAAGTTGAGTGGCTTGCCACCATCCATGTAGCTCTCAGCAGTAACCACTCCACCGTTCACACATACTATATCTATCCCCGGAAGCTCGTCGCCGTTCTCGTCAATGACGTCCACGACTATGTGATGCGCGCCCTGAGCGGCCTTCTTATCGAGCCACCGGACACGAGTTAGCTTCCAATACGTCTCTCCGGGCCCAGGAGCGGCAAGGACAGGCTGTACGTGCGGGAGGTTAGTTGGGACACTCCAAATCAGATCCGGCCCCGGAGCGGGCGGCTCAGGCGGTTCTGGGGGTTCTGGGGCAGACGGCGTAGGTGCATTTCCGCTATCATAGGCCACCTTGGGTTCTGCAACGCCAGCATCCACGGCTATCAAGCGATCCGTTCCTGGTGTTCGCCATTCATCATTCCAGTGCGTGAATAAGGCAGAGCTTTCCCATGTCACGTTAGGGGACCCGCCAAGCTGCTGGAATAGGAGCCACCATCCGCCACCGAATAGGACATGCGGACCATAGTTTAGGTCGCCTCCCTTTTCAGTAGACGTATTCATGCAGCGACGGAGTACCTCCACAAACGCATCCGCATGATAGTCTCCTAGAATCTTTGCATATCTCGCATCATCACGATCGCCAATCGTACACCCGCCCTCAGTGGATGCAACTAGGGGATACGCCCCCTCAATCCAGTTAACGCCAAGGTCTTTCGCCAGTTGACTTTCAAGAGAAGCCTTCCCTCGATACGCCACAGTGAGTAGAGCAATCTCGCCACAGGAATCCTCAAGCATAGTCTGCCCGGGATTCTTGTCTCTGGCCCGACGCTCATTGACCATCTCAAGCGTATCGTAGCCCCAAGCGATAGACCCGTAGCCTCCGCGGCCCTCGTAGAACTCTGGCGTGACTGGCGTACCTTCCCAATTTACCTTGTCGTAGGGGTATCGATCTGATTCTCCGTACTTTGCCATCCCGATCGGGTGATTGTTGCCGAAGTAGTTATGCGCTCCGATAACGAACTTATTGTTGAAGACCTGAGCGGCGTCCTGACCTCTGACCCGAAGCATCTCGCTAACGACATCTATAGTGCTATCAGGACTTCCAGTAGCCATCGCTGCGAGAATGGGAATCCCGCCCTGTGACTGAATGTATAGGGCAATATCAGTCATGTTGTTGGCAGTAATGTCCATCCAGTTGTCGGGCCTTCCGCCGTCCCACTCGACATTTAGCTCCGGCTCATTGATCGTGACAATGTAGACAACGCCCTTTGCGCGCAGCCGCCGGATTGCTGTCTTGACGGTATCATCTAGCATCCAGCCGTGGTCGTGGCCCATCTTCGAGTAGATGCGGACGACTGGCATGATGTCAAGAGCATAGCAAGCATCCAGCACCTCGGCAACGCCAGCGGGATTCTCCTTGTCCGTAAGGGAGCTGGCATCACGATCCGTCAGTAGAATAATCCAGCCCGCCCCCATGTTTTTGCACCACTCAAGATACTTCCGAGCGTTTCCAGGCCAGCCCAGTGGACTTGACTGCTCTGGGCTTCCATGAATGCAAAACCGCGTGTCAAAGTTGGGTCTCGGATATTGGTTTGTGGGAATCATTATACTACCTCCGCATCCAACGATATTTATAGGTATCCCGCTCTTTTCCACAACCCTTACAGTGAATAACAAATCTCTTTTTCGGATCATTGCTTTTCCCCACATATCGAGGCTCATCAGTTCTGGGGTCAAAGAGAGCATAGATGTAGGTGCCGTTCACCTCTTCCTCCTTCGGGGCTCAGCTCCTCGTACGAACGCTTCAGTAGGTAGCGAGCCCAGGACATTAGAAAGTCGTAAATCCCAGTCTCTTCTTCTACAGTGATCTCCCGCCCTTCCTTTGAAAGGGCTTCTGCTATTTTGATCAAAGAAGCCCAATCCTGTGTCTCCATGGAGGACATAGCTTCCGCTGCGCTTTCGGTTTCTAGCGTTGGTACGGCTGCACACAGTACTTCTAAACCACGACCGTTCCTAAGCTTCTCAAGCAATGCGGATGCATCTGGTATCTTTGAAGCTTTTCGAAGCGTAGTAGATAACCTAAGAAAACTCTTTCGCTGCTTCTCCGATAGAACATGACCTCGAGCTGAGTCCTCCAAGGATTCCAATAAGGAATCTGCCCAAAAACCTATGTTCAGCAACTCTCCTGCGGTAGCTCCCTTCATTCCTTCCTCCTATTGTGGCCCGCCACCTATCCTCTCGGAAGTCCCCCGTGGGGGCTTATCGGTGAGCAGGAACCTTTGAGGCCTAGCCTCACCTCAATCATACTATCTCCTCCGCTCATTCTACTGGAGTTTCTTGGGAAAGTCAAGTGGTTTCTACCTAGACCCCAGCCACCTGAGGGCCTCAGTAGCCCCAATCAGCACAGCGCTTACGATAGTTCCCCAAATGCCACCCTGCTTACCGCCCTGCTTAGCCGCATCCACCCGGAGCGACTGCGCTATTTCCAAGGCATCCTTAGCATTCTGAGTGGTGATTCCTTCCTGCACCTGGAGCTTGGCAACGTCTATCTGGGTTGCACGTATGTACCCATTCTGTACCTGCAGCCCATCCTTGATTTCCTTGAGGTCACTACTTATGCCCTCGTCTCCGAAGAGCTTTGTGATTACTCTGATTACATCATCGTTCGATGCCATGGTATTCTCCTATGCCTGGTACCCTATCGGGGTAGCATATAGCGTACACTGCTGTGCAAAAGCCCCAAATCTAACAGTGCCATCTGGTTCGAGAGATCCGTCAAGCCCAAACAACACCGTTACCCATTGACGTATAAACTCGTCTGCCACCATCACCGTCCCTAGCGGCATATCTGCCCCGTCTGATGGATTCCTATCTCCATTACAGACATATACTCGTCCTCCGGCTGGATTAGAGGAAATCGCACAGGAGAGAATTACTCCGGTCGCGTTTGTTGGTATCTGCCAGGCACCCAAGCCAAGAATATTTGGAGTAGTAAATGTTGCCGCGGCCGCGATAACTTGGCCGTTGATCCACCATGGTGCAGTAGGCGTTCGGAGAAGGTGCCACAGCCCGTCATCCCGGCAACCCATCGGATAGAATCTAGACCTCAGTTTCTCTATAAGATCTGGGGAAACGTCAGATCCGCTCATGTCACCTCACTCAAACAGTTCTATGTACGGGTAGACCACCTGCTCCGTGCCTTCCCGAACTGGTTCAATGCCAAGCGCTCCGCTTGTCGCAGAAAATGTCGTGCCTCCAATTAGGAATAGGTTATTCGGAAGGGGCAGATTCAGCAACTGGCCAATCTTCCCGGCCCGCACCTGCATAGGAGAAATCTGGGATCCCATCTTGTTGAAGATCTCGCCACGGATAGGGTCAATCCTATAGTCGGCATCGCCAGGCACCAAGTCTTTTGAGTACGGAGTCTGTGTGTAGTGGAACGTCAAGTCATCCCAGATACCAGCAAAGTACCTCTCGTAGTCTGGCGCAGGTCCTGCCATGGCTACCATCTTCGAGATTCTCTCCCTAACCGGCAACTCATTTCTGCATTCCTCGGCCATCGTAAAGGCATTGGGGTCGATCGATCCTGTCCTCTCCCGCACGAACTGGCACCAGATCTCTCCGCCGCCCGGATTATCAGTGGTGTCTATGATATTGCTGAGCTGGGTGCTGATTGCTGTGAGTGCTTGATCAGAGTTGAAGTACATGCGATAGGGCAGGGTTGCCCAGTACCCAAGGGCGGTAATCGATAGTGAGACATTGCCGTCACCCGGGATATTGAGCGTGGGCTTGCTCTCTGGGTTGGCCATCTCGAGAAGTCTCTTGTTGGATAGTCCCACGGCCGTGGCATCATCCAGATCGCCCTTCGACTCAAGAACCTCCTTGATTCCATAGATAGCCTGCGAGTCAGTATCGTTGACCGCGGGCGTAATCTCGCCGGCATTGCGAGTTACGGTATCGGCTGCCGGATCGGTAATCATCTGATTGTATGAAATGCGCACGCGATTGTAGACATCAGCCAGCGTTCTCCTGAAACTCCCCCCGGCCACAGCAAGGTTGATATCCCAGATCA
>SDBU01003626.1_pt1 | contig 19527 bp, 35 predicted proteins | sample 2277071 | NCBI WGS metagenome assembly SDBU01 (sample SAMN10397929, study PRJNA504765) | marine sediment metagenome | isolation source: marine sediment core GS08_GC12, 126 cmbsf | place: Arctic Ocean: Gakkel Ridge, Loki's castle | collected 2008 | reverse complement strand
GGAAAGAGATAAAAGAGAAACTGGAGGAAATACAGCCAGAAGGATTTGACTGGGTAAATATCACTGAAGCTGAAATGTATAAGTTCAAGGAAATAGCCCGAGCTATGAAACAAGCTATTCAAAAGGCTCTTGGTAAGGGGGATTAAAATGAAGCTGACAAAAGTACGGGTTAATCCTAACTTCTGGATACATACCGAAGAGCAAAGGAAGGCTTTTAAGCAAGGGACAGATGCCCAACTAGACGATGACCAGGAGAAGATAGACGAGTTACAATTTTGGTACGATAAACTTCTTGAGGACTACAAGAGCGTAAAGCGGTCTAGGGCAAAAGCACAGGAGAAGGTGGATATGATATTTAAGTGGATAGACGATACTGATGTCGCTACTATATTATCTCCATTGAAGCGTAGAGAGCTACAAGCCCTGAAGCAGAGACTCGGAGTAAAGAAATGAAAATAATATATGCTGAAAGGAAAAGTAAATGCTAGATATAGAAACTATGAACACACCCTTTTGTGAGGTTGGTGATAGGCAATGCAGGTATTGCGAGAAGGTTAAAAATGATACTACCTTTTATTGCCGTATTTGTAAGGGGAAGAAGTGGCACTATATGTTCCCATGTACCATTATCCTGATGAAACTTTGTGCCAGAGCAGATAGAGAGGCACTGAAGTAGAGTTATGAAAAGGTATATTGTAGTAATATTCTTGGTAGTGCTGGGGATTGGTTCTTTCTCAGTTGCAGGCGTTGTTCTTGGTATGGAGCATAGGGAAGCAACTACTCAACTTATAACCATTACCAAGATAGTTGAGGTTGAAGTTGAAGTACCCAAGCTAGTATACAGTAACGACTTCAGATACTTCACCAGCTATGCCGAGCTACGGATTTGGCTTGATAGTGTAAAGACTGAAATACGGGCTGCGGTACAACCTGATTGGAACTGTCAAAGCTATGCCTGGTGGCTGTTTGAACGGGCTATTGAGGACGGGTATCTAATGGCTAAATACGGCATAAGGGCTGAGACCTATAATGCAGTATTTGAACGTCAAATAACAGGGGCTCACGCTATCAACGCTACCTTTATCAATAATCACACTTACTTAATTGAACCACAAGGACTAAAAGTATTCCCCGACTTTGAAATTGAGGATTAGTTACTTTATATGGCTATTTATTAAACACATGGAAGGAGAGGTAGGATGGGTAATAATGATACTTCACTAAATGGATCTAAGCTCCACTTGAAACTAGTATGGCGTGATGGTCGTTGGGTTTTGATTGTAGTTATTAGGTAAGGAGGCAAACGAATGAATGAGCAGAAATGTAAAAACATATCCGTAACATTTATGGCTGGTAATCCATTTTGGTATTGTAGCTTAAAAAGAAAGGAGTACCCGGCTAATTGTTCTGATTGTCCTAAGCGTTGTTTGGGGGATGAGCAGGACTTGTTGCTGACACCAGAGGAAATGATATGCCCTGAATGTAAGGGGGAAGGTGGATTAAGAGGTGTTAGGTGGGATGAAATAGTTACCCACAAATGCCCCACATGCCAAGGTGCAGGAAAACTAGCCAAAGTCCTCAAGCACAGGCTGGATAGACCTGATAGGGAGAAGATAGAAGCTATATTTAAGGGTGTATTAGATGAACTTCGGTATAACTCCAAATTTTTAGGGTATGACAAGGGTTATGGAATTGTGCTCGACCCTTTTACTGACCAAATCATAGCCCTCTTTCCTGATATAGATATCAAAGCAATAGAGGCTTTAGAGAAACTACAATATGACAAAGGATATTTAGATGGCTTGGCTGATATAGAAGCCAAGAAGGAAGAACTTGAAGATTGAGTGGCCATTATACGAGTGCATCTTAGCCAAGTCGCTAGTTGACCTTGACCTATATCAGCAGCTAGTCTATGGTGAGAGGCTGGATATATTCTCAGGCTCCGGGGATTATACCGAGCAGACGTTTATTGAATCCCTAGAAGAAATTGACCATCTCATAAGGCAAGCCCCCAGGCATCAGAAGAGGGCGGTATGAAGCCTAAGCTATTGGATTTATTCTGTGGTGCTGGTGGTGCTAGTATGGGTTACCACAGGGCTGGCTTCGAGGTTGTAGGGGTAGATATTAAACCTCAGCCTCACTATCCCTTTCCCTATATACAGATGGATGCGTTGGAGTTGATGGACTTGTTTCTGGAGGGCGGGCAAATGAAATCGCAAGGACGAGGCTTTTACGAATGGTATGGTATTAAAGACTTTGATGCTTACCACGCTAGCCCCCCTTGCCAGTTTGCTAGTACAATAGCCATTCAAAACCGTATAAGGTACCCTGGGAAGTATGACCACCCTAATTTAATACCGGATACCAGACTGCGTTTACAGGCAACAGGGAAGTTATATGTAATTGAGAATGTGCGTAGCTTTTGCCTTGTAACTCCTGTAAAATTGACTGGTTCTTGGTTTGGGCTTGATGTAAAGCGAGATAGATTTTTTGAGTGCAACTTCCCAGCGTTTGATACACCATTAAGTAAATGGCAAAGACCTCGCTTCCGTTCTCTCGACAAGAGAAGAGATGGAAAGTTATCGGCAGTGGTTGGGGTTCACGGGCATATCAATTATGCTGGAGAGGGAGAACTTCGCAGGCAAGCTATGGGTATTGATTGGATGAGTGACGCAGAACTAACACAGGCAATCCCCCCAGCGTATACAGAATACATAGGGAAGTATTTGATGCAGGCAGTAATGAGGGTGGTATAGTGAGCAAGAAGTACCAGATAATATATACTGAAAGGAGGAGTTATGTGTGATTGTATCAATAGGCTAGAGAAAGCTATTAAAAACAGTGAGGATGCAGCGTTTGCTAAATTTGAGCATTCAGGAAACCAAAAGTCCGTGGTCGCATATAAACCTTATACTCAAGCAGGGAATGTGTCTAAGCATTGGAGATATACCTCCGTGCCTTGGAATGTTTGCCCGTTCTGTGGTGGGGCAATGAGGTAGAGAGGGTGGTATAGTGAAACCATATTATAAGGATAACCATGACACACTTTACTGTCAGGACTTCCGACAGAATGACCTACCGGATGAGTCTGTTCAGTGCGTAGTAACCTCTCCGCCTTACTGGGGTTTGCGAAAATACTCTGGTGAGCAGGAATTGATATGGGGTGATAAGGATTGTGAGCATCAATGGGTTGAGCATCAGGAGCAAGCAGAGGGATATACCGGAACTTTGAGGTGGGTTCATGGTGATACAGGCAGGGCTTATCAGAAAGACGGGCAGTCCCATGCCAAGAACAGAAAGGACAATCCTGAAGCATGGAGCAAGGATATCCGAAAGTATGGCTTTTGCTCTCTCTGTGGTGCTTGGAAAGGTGCTTATGGCTTAGAGCCAACCCCTGAGATGTATATAGAGCATACCATTGAGATACTGAGAGAGATTAGACGCGTGCTGAGGAAGGATGGGGTTGTGTTCTGGAATATAGGGGATAGTTATTGGGGCGGTACAGGACACAAGGCTGGCGAAACTAATCCCGGGAAGGAATACTACACGAAGGACACTGACAATTTTGGTTCGGTAAATAAGTCAAGCCATAACACGCTCAAGCCCAAAGACCTCTGCCTGATACCCTTTAAGGTAGCTATCGCAGCTCAAGAAGATGGCTGGTGGGTAAGGTCAGTTTTTATATGGGATAAGCCCAACCCTATGCCTGAGAGTGTAACCGATAGACCGACTAACTCACACGAATACATCTTAATGCTGACTAAAAGTAAGAAGTATTACTGGGATGCTGATGCGGTGAGAACCAAGACTGGTAATGAGGCAACTTGGGAGGAGTATGCTGCAGGCGATGGACACAAAGCGCCAAGTGGGACATTAGAGGAAGGTGTAAACGCTGGCTTTGGTAGCAAGAAAGATGCCTTCACACACCCTTCAGGCCGCAACATCCGTTCAGTATGGGAATTCCCAACGCAACCTTATCCTGAAGCCCACTTTGCTGTATTCCCTGAGAAGTTACCTGAGATATGTATTAAGGCAGCCACGCCAGAAGTAGGGTGCTGTAGTAAGTGTGGGGCACCATGGGAGAGGATAAGCGAAGTTCAGTATCAGAACCAATCTAAAACCGAAACTGAGAAATATGCCAAGCCAACATTTGGAACAAAGGTTACATTTGGCAGGGGTAATTCAAAACATCAAACTCTAGGCTGGCAACCCACCTGTAAATGTAATGCTGATAAAGTGCCGAGTGTTGTATTGGACCCGTTTTCAGGAGCTGGAACTACGCTCTGGATGGCTAAGACACTTAATAGGCAAGCTATAGGGTATGAGATAAGCGAGGAGTATTGCCGTCTCGCAGCGGAACGGTGCCGACAACAGGTATTGATGTAATGAGGCTAGATATATGACTGAAGGGCTACTGCCGTGCCTGGACTGCAAGGACTACCACAAGTGTCCCTATAGTGTGGGGAAACAGTGGTATATATATATCGAGGTCCGCTGGTGTCCGTACCAGGTTATCTATATCATCGAGCATTCAGAGGAGCTCTTAGAAGGGAACTGGCCGGATAATCCTGATAGTTCGGGCTATACAGACCCAATGATTAAGCTGGGCTATAGAAGTGAGGCATATTTTACCAAGCCAGAGGAGATAATAGCCGAAGTAGAATATAGACTTAAAACAACGGGTGATGCCGGCGATGCCCTGGTTGATGAGGTTCTCAGTGGTATAGTAACCATAGATAGATTGAGTCGCCCGGCTCGGTTAGCCCTGATGTATGTCAAGGGTAAAGACCAAAAGAGTGACACCTTCCCACAGTGGAGAGCAAAGAAGAATTACCGTAGGAATAGGAGATAAATATATCCTTTTTTAATTAAAAAGTTGACAACCTTAGATTGATATGGTAGGCTTTTTCTGTGGGGTGTTATGCCCATAATGTAGTTTGAAGCTCGGTAGAAGTACCGGGTTTTTCTTATTTGGTGGAGTATGACTAATAGATTAACACAAAAGCAGGAGATATTTACCCAGAATCTATTCAAGGGGCTGTACCAGCGTGACGCATATATAGATGCTTATCACCCTAAATATGCCCTTTCAACCATTGATGCCAATGCTTCGAGGTTAGCACATAATGAAAAGGTATTAGCTTATTGGGAAGAACTCAAGCAGGCGGCCGAGGATGCCACTATTGCTAATGTGATAGAGCGCAAACAGGTATTGACTGAGATAGTTAGAGCAAGGCAGACGGATTATATGACGTGTAGTGCAGATGGTGTATGGATGCACGATATAGGGGAAGAGACACTAAACAAAGCTGGCCTGAAAAAAATACGCACTACAACAATGCCTTTTGGGGATAAGGACTCAGAGCTAAAAATAATTCTAACAGAGGTTGAGTTGGCAAGTCCTCTACAGGCTATAGACTTGCTGAATAAAATGGATAAGATATACGAAGTGGGCGGCGTGAACATTGACAATCGGACTTTAATTCTAATAGGAGATTTAACGGATGACCAACTCCTCCGTATTGCAACAAGGCATAAGCCCAGCAGAGGCGGCAACGGAGCTTCTGAGGAGACGGAAAGCTCGTAGGAACCTTATACCTTTTTGCCAGTATACCTTACCAAGCTATATAGAGACTCATCACTTGGTAGCACTAGCGGAAGCGCTAGAAGCCGTTGAGAGGGGTGAGCTAAAGAGACTCATAGTATTGATGCCACCCAGACACGGCAAGAGCGAGCAGATATCGCTTCGCTTCCCTTGCTGGTATCTGGCTAAACACCCCCAGGATTACATAGTACAGGCTGGTTATGCTGAGTCTATAGCACTGACACACTCACGCCAGGCAAGGGATATATTTATATCACCTGAACTTGGGCGACTATTCCCTACTATACGCCATCGTCCTGAACGGCTTGGACAGGAAGTGATAATGCCTGAAAGGCAGGCAGCCCATGAATGGGGTACTAAGCAAGGTGGGTCATATTACGCTGTAGGTATTGGTGGAGGATTGACTGGCAGGGGTTTCAATGTAGGTATTATTGACGACCCTGTGAAAGATGAGGAAGAGGCCGCTAGTCTTACCATCAGGGAAAAGGTCTGGGATTGGTACCAGAAGGTCTTTAGGACTCGGGCAGAGCCTGATGCGGCTATCATAGTGGTAATGACGAGATGGCATCAGGATGACCTTGTTGGTCAGCTATTGAGGCAAGCCCAGGAAGACCCTGCCGCTGACCAATGGCGGGTCCTGCACTTCAAAGCTATAGAGAACGACCAAGCCTTGTGGCCGGAGCGATATCCTATAGATGTGTTGAAGAATATCAGGTCATCCATTGGCGGGCGAGCTTTTGAGAGCTTATATCAGGGAAATCCCACTGTGGCAGAGGGGCAGATAATCAAACGGGAATGGTGGCAGTATTATGAAGAAAGACCACCATTCGAACGGATAATCCATAGTTGGGATACAGCCTTCAAGGACAAAACGCAAAACGATTATTCAGTCTGCACTATCTGGGGTGAAGGATCGAACGGCTACTATCTTATAGACGTGTGGAGAGGTAAGGTGGAATTCCCTGAATTAGAAAGGGCCGTCATTGCTCTACACGATAGGGATACACCGAATGTGGTGATAGTGGAAGATAAGGCAAGTGGACAATCTTTAATCCAGGCAATACAGAGGAATACCCGAATCCCGATACTTCCTGTCAAGGTAGACAGTAACAAGGTGGCTAGGGCAAACTCGGTCACACCCTTAATAGAGTCTGGGAGAGTATTCTTACCTAAGAACGCCCCTTGGTTGTTTGACTATATCGAGGAGCTGTCGGCTTTCCCCAATGCTCCACATGATGACCAAGTAGATAGTACCACGCAGGCTTTATCCTTTATGAGAACGGAGCCTGAACCGGAAGAAGCAATCATCGTTTATGACACTATGGAAGAAGTGAGAGAGCTGGAGATGATATAGAGCTATGGTGGCGGAATAGGTAGACGCTATGGGTGCTTGACACAGCGAGGTCAAGAGTAATTAGTATCGTGAACCCAAACCTGCTGGAGTAGGCATACAAAAGTAGGTTAGAACGTGCAAAACGGGGAAACTACGCAGCCATAAGCGGTGACGCATCTAGGGTGCAAATCCCTAGCCATAGCGAATAGGAGATAATATGAAGCCAGAGGAAATCAGATTAAGAGAGCTGTCACCTAGAGATGAGTTGGCATATCTAATCAGGGAAGCCTCCGTCTCTGTCGAGGCTGATTTAGCATTAGAAGACTTAGGGTGGGTTAATTTAAGCGGGACAGCCGGTGATGTAATTACAGACGCAGCCCGGATAACCAATGTGAAGGTATCCCGTCTCTATTCTGTGCTTAATCCTTTTGGGAAGCAGTCAATCCGTTTATGGACTGACTATACTTTCGGCAAAGGGATGACTTGGAGTGTAGATGAAAAGAATGAAACTACTAGGAAGGTACTAAAAGCGTTCTGGGATTCACCAGACAACCATGCTGTTTTATCAGCGAGAGGCCAACGCAAATCATCTGATAAACTTAATATTGATGGCGACATATTCTTTGCTCTGTTTCTTGGCCCGAACGGGGAAGTTACAATCAGGTGGATTGACCCCTTAGAGATAACCGAGATAATAACAGACCCAGGTGACAAAGAGAATATAAGATATTATCGGAGAATGTGGCAGGATGCAGCAGGCCAGCATGATAAGATATATCGCGACTGGACTAACGAGAAGGATGAGGCTGTTGGTCCAATAAGCAAAACTGAGGACGCCTTAATCTACTATCTGAATGTCAACACTATATCTCAAAGGGGCAATCCTTTACTACTGCCGGCCCTGCTCTGGATGAAGTATTACAACAAGTTCTTGAGTAGCCGTATAGCGATTATGTTAGCTCTGGCTAAGTTTGCCTGGAGGACAAAAGTCAAAGGTGGTCAAGCCGCAGTAGATGGTATAAAGGCTAAGACACACGGGAAGGAAGTAGCGGCGGCTTCAGTCTTGCTAGAGAATCTGGGCTCCGATACGACACCGATTAAGACTGATACAGGGGCTATGAACTCTTATACCGATGGGCGTCAAATCAAGCTGATGATATTTGCTTCTGTAGGTATCTCAGAGCAATACTTTAGTGATATATCTACTGGTAACCTGGCTACGGCTAAGACCGTTGAGCTCCCGATGCAAAAGATGTTTGAGTCTAATCAGGCAGTCTGGGGCGATGCCTACAAAGATATTAACAATATAGTCTTGAAGTACAACAAGGTACCAGAAGACAAGTGGTATGTTGACCTTGATTTCCCTCCGATAGCACCACGCGATGTATCTCAAGCGGCAGAGGCTCTTGTCAAGATATTAAATGTTATCCCTGGCTTTGCCGACTCGCCTGATGTTCAGCAGATAGCCATGATGACGCTGGGTGTGAACGACCCTGCTGAGGCTCTAGACGCCTTAAAAGAGGCAGCTAAGGGGGACCCAATCGTTGCACTGACTAAAGCGCTCAAGCAGTTCAGGGAAGTATTAAGTGGTAATGGTAAAAAGGAGTAAAAGATGAATAAGGATTGGCAATATTATATTCCTATTATAAGCTGGGTTGCTGTTGTTACTTACTGGATAAGGCATCAACCTAAAACATTTGATGATTACGACAAGCAAATTGAGATAAATATAAAGGTGATTACTGGGAATGTGGTGGTTATTGGATTAAGTGCGATAGTGCTAATTGCCCTGAATATATTAAGTTTATAATTAAATGGAAGGAATTAGGGGATTGGAGTAAAGAATGAACAGAGAAAAAGAAGCACTACAGATGGCTAACAAAGACGGTCGAAATTGGGAAGACCTGAACGAAGTGATGAGGCACGCTTATCTGCACAATGCCGACGGAGCTATCCTTGACCGTAAGGCACAAGCGGTGGTAAAGGCCGAGGCCGAGGCCCCCCATGGGCCAGTTACTTGCCCTGTCTGTAAGGGTGAGGGATGGAGAGGAGATAAGCCTTGCCCTGAGTGCAACCCTGTCGGGCTGAGGGAAGAGTCTGAAGTACCAGTGGCACTAGCGGTATCTATTCCCATTACGGTATTTGAGGTTGAGAAGATTAGAGAGGATGGCGGTATAAAAACTACAATCCTCCATGATGGATTAAGCGAGGCGAAAAATGACAACCCAAGCGATAGCGGAGCTGGAACAGATAATCAACCTACTGGAAGCACAGATACCGGCAAACCAAAGCAGCCCAAAAAACCTAAAGCTAAGAGCAAGGCTAGAAAGAGAAGTCGCTAGATATTTCAGGGCTCTTGATGATGCGTTTCCATATAGTAAGCTAGGTGCGATCTACAATAAGTATGTCGAAAAGGAGTAGGTAAGTGCTGAGAGAAAGGGTATGTCCTGAATGTGGGCGTAAGTTTAAGGTTGCTATAGGGAGAGAATACATCATTGTTATTCCTCAGGATGCTTTAAAAATTAAAGACTGTCCCAAATGTGGGCATATAGGTAGAAAGGAGTAGCAATGGATAAAGTAAAGGTTGATATGGCGGATATTGCTAAGGATATTACTGTTACAGTTAGCGTAAAAGGCGTGAAGGAATTTCAGATTAGGTTGTGGCTAACCGTACAGATATTGAAGCTCGCAGCCCGAGTATCGAGGTTTCAGATTAGCTTTGGGGGTTGGAGTAATAATGCGGATATACAAGGCTAGGAATTAGATGCCATTAAATAAAGATGTTGAGAACATACTCGACCCTCTATTGGCTACATTTGATGAGACACTAGAGACCATGGTTGCAGGGCAACTAGCAGAAATTCGCATCTCAGGTACCGCTGAGATGATAACCTGGGGTAAGACGCAAGCTGGTGTCCCGATAGCCTTTGAGGGACCGCCCATATCTCAAGCTGTAAACTGGGCAGAGAAAGAGGCTGCTAGGTTAGTAACCGAAATGGGTCCGGAGACGAAGAGACGATTAGCTCATACCATCAGTGAGGGGATTAAGAATAAACGTGGTGTCCCTGGATTAGCAAGAGATATTAGAGGGACATTTGCCGATATGACTAAGCATCGTAGCGAGCTAATTGCTCGAACTGAAACGGCTAACGCTTTATCAGAAGCGAGCCTTGATACTATGAAGGAAATGGGCATTGACGGTAAAGAGTGGGTGACAGCTGGTGATGATAGAGTAAGTGAGGACTGTGAGGGTAACGAAGCGGAAGGGGTGATACCAGTCGGTCAGGCTTTCAGCGGTGGAACGATGGCACCGCCTCAGCACCCCGATTGTAGATGTGCGGTATCCCCAGCGAGGTTAAGGAGACAATAAAGCCATGGTGGCGGAATAGGAGAAGATAATGATAATGTGCTCTGTATGCGGGGCTTGGATGATAAGAGTATATAAAACCGATTGGAGTATCAATGGCTTCGGGTGTTGGTATTATGATTATTGCCCATACTGCGAGAGACACTGGGGTGCAAATCCCTAGCCGTAGCTTAGAGGCAAATATGTTAATTGGTTATTTCTGCGACAACTGTAATAAATTCGTGCTGACAAGGCTAGATATGTTTAACCATCTACATCTAGGCATGAAGTCCTGTTTTGTATGCCGTAGGTGCGGGAAGATGGTTTACTTGAAAGAACAGGTTGAGGAATATGCCTGAAGAAAACGAGAACAAGCAAGATCTAGAACTCAAGAGAGAACTTGATAAGATTGATTGGCATAAATATCTTCCTTATGGTAGTGTTAGAATACAGATACGAGCAGGGAAGAAGACCCTGACAACTATTGAACGAACATATCCCGACTAAAAAGGAGGAACCTTATGGTAATAACAATATCTCACAAAAGGAACCAGTGTATATTGGTAACTGTAAAGAAACTCAGTAGAAAACCAACCAAAAGTGGGCTAAAGTTACAATCTTTAGGTGATGTCCTAGTTATGGATAGTGGTGGTGTAACCATAGAAAATGCTTCTACTGACCCAGTTTATATTAGGTGGGCATAAAAAGGAGGAACCTTAATGGCAAAGTTTAAGGCAGTGGAGTGCAAGAATTGCAAAAGTTCACAATATATGTTGCAGAGGAACAAACAATTCTTCATCTTTGCACTACCGAATATTGTGCTGATAGGGATAGTTGCGATGGAGAGACTATAGAGAAAATTCCAACTGTTCACTTTGAAGCTAAAGTAAATTAACTGAATAAAAACTAGCCCAACGGACAGGCATACTTGCTAAATACTTCCGCTTATGTTAGAATTGGAATAAAGCACGGAGGCGGAAGTAATGAAAAAGACTGACTTGGCTTATGTGGCAGGTTTATTTGATGGTGAGGGCTGTATTCAGATAATCAAAACCAATGGGAAGGGGAGGGGATTATACAATTTACGATGTTCCCTTGAGATGACAAATGAGGGATTACCCAGATTATTACAAGTATGTTTTGGCGGAGGTTGCAGGAGAAGAAATTTACCTTCACCCCGTCAAAATCAATGGGAATGGACTACTCTATCTAGGATGGCTTATTCGTTTTTGAAAGCTATCTATCCATATTTGAGACTAAAGAAAAGTGAAGCCGATGTTGCAATTGAGTTTCAGGAAGCAATGCATACTAGCCCAAAACGATTGACTGAAAAGGAATTAGCTATCCGAGAAGCCCAAAGGATACTTTTATCTGATTTGAAAAAGAAATCATAGCTAACATTTAATTAAATAAACTAGCCAAAGACGGAGGAACCGCAGGCTGTAAAAGGCTTGCGGTTCTTTTTTGTATTTAGGGGCGAATTATGCCTGAAGAAAGCAAGGAGGGAATCATGCCTAGCAAGACAAAAGTCAAGGAAGCTGAATTGAGTGATAAGAACAAAAGGAACCTGCTCCAGATGGCGTTGGTTTCGGAATACGGGTTGAAGGAGGAAACCCCTAAACCCAAGAACCTGTCCATAGAAGAGATGTTTGAGGGCGAGGTCATCTATAGCATAGACGGACAGCTTTACCAGTCTACTTATGAGTTGGATGAGAAGGACAAGGCTATATTCGGCGAACCCAAGAAGGTAGTAAGTACCAAGATATTCAAACCGATGGAATCCCTTCAAACTGCTTACTCTGAGATCGTCCAAGAAGCAGGCAAGCGGAATGCCAACTTAGATTCTAGTCGGATTAAAAAGATTGTAGACATCTGTCAGGAATTATTGTCATCTGAAGGGGAGCCAAATGAAAAGGACATTAAGAAGGCTACCAAGGAAGCTAATTCTGTTTTGACATGGCTAAAGGAACAGGCGGTTGTGAAGACCGACGATGGTATCCAATTCCCTGCTAAAGCCTATGCCTATGTCCCGGATGCTGAAAAATCCTCAACATGGAAATTAAGACTTTGGGAAGACCTCGAAAAGAAAGTCACCCGGGCACAGTTGGGGAGGGCGGCTGCCGCCTTAAGCCCTGGCGGATTTAGGGGGCAGAAAGTTCAAATACCCTCCGATGATTTGTCGGCTGTTAAGAGAAAGGTAAGGGCTGAATATCGCAAGCTCGATGTAGAAGAGGAGGATATGCCAAGGTGGGTGAAAGAAGTAATGACGCGAGAGCTTGTACAAAATTTCATGCCGCTTACTGAAGCCAAGTTTGATAAGGGTAGGGCTACTGTCATAGTTATCAAGCCTGGATTTAATGCTGATAAGTCGCGGTACTATCCTGCCGAAATGCTTAAACGGGACTTTGGAGTATTTGAAGGTCAGAAAATGTATGCTGACCACCCGACGGAAACTGAGGAGAAGGAACTACCGGAGCGGTCGATTAAGGACTCAAGCTGGGTTGCCGTATTAAAAGACGTCATGGTTGACGAGGACGGAGTTGTTACCGGCGTTGCCGAAATCATCGAATCTTGGTTGATGGCGAAGTTAGCTACACTGAGAGATAAAAAGCTGCTTTCAGAAATGGGCATCTCAATCAATGCAGTGGGCGTGGCTTCTAAAGCTACCATCGATGGGGCGGAGACCCTGGTGATAGAAGAGCTTACCGGTGCTAGGTCAGTAGATTTTGTGACTGAGCCTGGAGCTAGTGGACTTGTCACCCTTTACGAGTCAGATAGAAATCGAGATGTTGATTTGGTCGACCTATCAGGATTGAGGGAAAGACGACCCGGCTTGATTAAGGCGCTTGAAGCTGATATCAGGTCAGAAATAACCAAGGAGGTCAAGAAGGCTATGGAAAGCCAAGAAAGAATCACGGAACTGGAGGGTCAGATTACGACTCTGACCACAGAGCGGGACGGACTCAAGGAAGCTGCTGAAGAAGCGGTGAAGGAAAAGGCAAAGGCTGAGGCACAAGCCACTATTAAAGAGGCTGTAGATAAGGCAGAGCTACCCGACGCTGCTAAAGAGCGACTTATTGAGAGGTTCAAGGATGCCGAATCTGCTGACGGAATAGCAGAGGCGATAACGGCTGAGGTCGATTATATCACCAAGCTCGCTGAGTCAGGAAAGGTAAAGAACCTCGGCCCGTCTAAGACTGACACAGAGAAGGACACGAAAGATCTAAGGGAGTCCTTCAAAGCTGCGAACCCAACCTGGACGGATGAGCAATTAGATACAGCCGTCGCCGGTTCGTAACGGGAACCAAAAATAACAATGGAGGTAATATATAATGCCAGCTTTTGGAGTATACCCCATAGCGGATGCTAAAGATGAAAAGGAACAAGTCTCGTCTACCTATGAAGGTAGGCATATCACTGTTACGGATGATGAAATAACAGGACACCCTAACCCAGATGCGGATGGTTTTGTCAACAAGGGCTTACCCTGTATGGTGGGAGATAAAATTGTCGGCATTACATTCAAGTCGGCTCTGGCCGGCGGGGACCTAATAGCCATAGACACCGAGGGTATCTGGATTGTCGATGTCTTAGCCCAAGACGATGCAGGAGCCAGCGCCGTTGCTGGTGGTGACGAGTTGTATATCAACCTCACTACTGGCGTCGTGAGTAAGATAACCAACACGGCAACAAACCGGCCATTTGGTTACGCTCTAGGTGTTATAGCTGCCGGCACAGAGACAATCGCCGTCAAGGTTCATTTCGACCCTTCCCTCGACACACAAGACCGAATGTATAAAACGGTCACAACCGGGGGATTTGGCAAACGGTGGACGGGTTTACTGGAAGCCGGAGCTTCCGAAGGCGTCGCTGCCTATTTTGACGGGCAGATAGACGGACAGCAAACAGGTAACACTTACGGCTTCGGTATGTGGATAGAGCCGCAGGCTGGATGGATTGGCAGCGCTCATACTTTAGTCGGTCATGACGTAGGGTTCTACGCCCACGATACCGCTAACCCATCCCTAACTTGGGTGATAGGTCTCCAGTACATGAGCGATTGGAAGATAGCCCCAAATGTCATGACCGTCATAAGGGTCAACATCAATCAGGGCCGTGTCGCCAATCCAATGACCTCTATATGGCAATTCGGGAACCCAGAGTCTTGCGGTTTTATTCCCGCCATAACCGAGACAGACCCACCCGTTGGCTATGTGCCTTGGGCGGATATCGTCGGTTACGGCATCCTGTATATCCGATTATACGCTGACCAGGACTAAAGCCGAAACATAGTACAAAAAAGGAGCGAAGAGAAAATGAAACAGACATTTACTAACGGAGAACTCTACCAAGCAAGAATGCCCTATGCGAAGCTCGCCGGGGTTAAGTTCCCGATGAAGACTGCTATGGCGATTGCCAAACAGGGGGCAGCCTTTAATCCTCAACTGGTCATCATCGAGACACTACGCCAGAAGTTAGTCCAACAGTACGGTTCTCCAAACCCGAAAAACCTCATGGAATACACGATATACCCAGGGCATGAGAATTATGCGAAATTCTCTGAGGAGCTAAATGTGCTGTATGACGAGGAATACGAGGTAGATATCGATGTGGTAATGTTGCCAGAGATGGTCGCATCGACCTGCGACAAGTGCGGCCATAACATGGATAGACCGCTGGAACTCGAGCCTGCTATCTTGATGGCATTGTCTAGGTTCGTGTCATTTGAAGAGTCGCCAGCGGTGCCCAAAAAATAAACACAGGAGGGAATACAATGCCTGAAGAGAGGCTTTTTGAGGAAACCCTGAAAGAGACAGGGGGGTTTTTTACCAATAGAGAGCGGGGAGTTAGTATCCCGCTGGCAAGGATAGCAGAGGCGAATGACCTGATATACAATAGCAAGTTAAATGGCCGCATTCTGTTACCTCATGAGAGGGACTACCTGCTTAAGGAGGCACTGACCACATCCGACTTCCCACTACTGTTCGGCGACGTACTGGACAGGCAGGTTCTGGCCAACTATAAGGCGGCTGACCCAGTTTGGAAGGCTTTTACCAAGCAGTCCACTAATCGAGATTTTAAGTACTCGGATAGGTACGCGATAGCTGGGGGAGATGACGCCCTTGATTTAGTGGGAGAGAAGGGTGAATACCTGGCAAGCCCTCGGACTGAGACTAGATACCGTCTAAAAGTCTCAAAATATGGTCGACAGTTTGACATCTCCTGGGAGGCTCTGATCAATGATGACCTGGGCGCCTTGAAGGATACACCGGCACGGTTTGCTACGGCCGCGGTGAGGACTGAGCACAGGGTAACCACAGCTCTTTACGTCCATAATGACACGCTGGCAACTGATGGCAGAGGAAATCTGTCAGTCAACCCTCTGACCATTGCCAATTTAGAAACGGGGGTTGAGTGGTTTGCTGCTAGAACTGACGCCAATGGTGAGGCAATACCCACCAGACCTAAATTCCTGGTAGTGCCTCCGGCGCTTGAGATGACGGCTAAACAAATCCTGGAGTCAATGTCGAAGCAGTGGGTAGAACTCGGCGGTGCTGGTGGCCCGCTTCCTTATCCAACCACCAATGTAGTAGCCAAGATGGGCATTACGTTGGTAGTCGACCCATATATCACGATATTAGACTTCGCTGCTAACCCGCTATCCGCAGTAGGCGGCTGGTATCTATTCACGGACCCGAGAGAATTAGCAGTATTAGAAGTCGCACATCTCAGAGGCCATGAGAGACCGGAAATCGCTATGAAATCAAGCGATAAGGTAACTGTCGGTGGCGGACCGATTAGTCCGATGAGTGGTGACTTCGCTACCGACAATGTGTTCTATCGAGTCCGCTTAGTGTTCGGTGGAACTACTCTTGACTGGAGAGGCTTCTACTTTGGAGGCCACTTAGACTAAAAAGGAGCTTGCGGTAACTTAATGAAACAGGGCTAGTCAGGGTGAGGGTTTTGTACTCCTTTACCCTTGCCTTGGCTAGATTTGAGGAGGGCAATATGGCTCTAACAATTGTAGAAATTCTACGGGCAGTAATGCCGAATATAGGTTTACCACAGAATCCAGATGGCTCGTTTCGCATTGGTGTAGAGGATGTCAACTCAGACGAAATATTAGTAGCAGTTCAGGCTATACAGGCTGTTGCTGAATCAGGGGCAATTACTGGGGCTCATACAGCACCCGTCATTGCTGCTGGGACTACTCTAGCTCTCGCGGTCAATGCCGACAGGAATTATGCTCTGTTCGCTAATGATGGCGATGAAACTATTTATCTGGGAATCGGTGTAGCTGCGGTAATGAATAGCGGCGTTCCCATTCTTAGCGGTGGTAGCTATGAGATGAGCAGGCAAATAGGCAATCTTGATGTTCGCATTGTCAATGCCATTTGTGCATCAGGTGGGCAAGTTTTGGCTGTGACTGAGGGGGTATAAGTATGACAGGTGGGCTTTATAATCCAAGACCAGTAGATGACGTTCCAGTAAATGGGCAAGTACAGCACGGCGTTACTTCTAATTGGGCTTTTGACCACGCTGCTGACTATGGACTTCATACTGTATTTATTTGTAAAACTGCCGACCAGATTGTACACGATTCGATTGTATTGGTGAACGATACCCACTTACTCTACGCTATAGGAGCTAATGAGGTTTGGAGATTTGTTGCTGCTCTCTTACACCGAGCTAATCCAGCAGCCGACATAGATATTACATTTACAATCCCGGTCGGGGGGAACTTAAACTGGGGTCTTACCCCTGTACAACAGGGGTCGATAGCAGGAACTGAAGTGAGAATACCCACATCTGCAGGTGCTAATTTACGGCTTGACTTTATTCATGGAATAATAAGGAATGGAGCAACACCGGGTAATTTACAACTACAGTGGGCACAAGGTACACAACAAAACGATGATGCAATAATGGCTCAGTATTCTTGTTTGGTATTGCAACAAATAGCATAGGGGGTGATATGGAAACTTCGAGAAAGTATAATAGCCTTAAAGAACGAAACATAATAGTTGATGAAGAACAATTAAAAGGTTTAGTGATGCTTCATGATAACTTTGACTCTGATTGGCAAAGAAGCGACGAACCTCATGGAACACTCGTATTTGATTGGCCTAAGCTACCGACTGCTGAGGAGCTTGCTGAAGAAGCAAAAGAAGCAAAGATTGTTGAACTTATAGCCAAACCTAGTAGAACCACAAAAGAGAGTAATCAGTTGATTGACCTTCTGGCGAATAAACTAGGATACGAATTGCCTGAGAGTAAACAGATAACAGCAATCAGTTAGGGTGATAAAATGATAATAACATTAACACTAGCACAGTGGAGGGCATTATACCCTCTCGTATCTCAAGGAAGGCGAGCTCAACAGAAATTAGGATTACCGATTGACCTTGATAATGGCGACCAGAGGATTGTGATTACAGCGAATGAGGTAAAAATCCAGTTGGAGGATTAGATGCCAGACCCTAGAATATGGCCTATAGAGAATTCGATAGAAAGCCAAGGGACTTGTGGGCCGGGTTCTGCGATTGTATTGGCTGCTAACCCCAATAGGGCGGATGCGGATATCACCAATGACAGTGATAATGTTGTCTATTTAGCTAGAGGACAAGATGCAGTTATGGGTATGGGGCAGAGATTGAATCCTAACGGTGGCACTTACCATATAGGCACTAACAATCTCTTTCTGGGTGATATTTACGGTATCGCTAATGATGAAACTAACCTTGCTGTAAGTGAGGGTTCAAGGCCATGAGCGGTGAAGGTGTAAACAATCCACTAGATGAGACTGAAATCCTAGCTGATATAGCTACGTTACAGGATTCAGTTGACGACTTGACAGCCAACGTTGTTTTACTCCAAGAAGACGTTGATGCTATTGAAGCCATAGTAGAAGCTGAGGCTATTTTAGAAGAAACAGGGGGCGAATTAACAACTGATGGCACCGAGCAGAATGTATATATCAATAATGCCCCAGGGGGTATCTACGAACCACGCTGGTTTAACATTAACTTTGCGAATCACACCGTCACTGAGGCGGTTACTATAAGAGTCTATTACAGGAACACGGTTGGCGGCGGATGGATACAGGACGACAGCCAGGCTTTTGTCGGTGTGCCGGTGAATCTGCTGATATCCATAGCCTTAAAGCCGAATCGATATGGCTGTCGAGTAACAGTAGATAAGACGGCTGGAACTAACCGAGCTTACGTTTGGGAAGTATTTTACGAGGTATAAGGAGGTAGACATGGCAATAGATGCAGCTAAATTAATTATACCGCTCAAGGTAAAGATTTCAAGGTGGGATATTATGAGATTGCGATTAGCTCTATTATTAACACGTAGCGAAATCAATGTAAAAGTTAAAGTAGGTCAGATATACGAGGTATAAATGGCAGTTCTATATGACAGCTTAAGCTACAACCAAGAAATGTTACTCGACCTTCCTTTAAGAGAAGGAATTGGCACTATTACTCAAGATGTAGCCAAGCCTCATCATGTCGTTAGCTTAATAAATACACCCACGTGGACTCAATTAGCTAGTGGTTTGATGACACTAAATTTCAATGGCACGACTGAATACATGGAATGTGAGGGAGCCGTTTGCACTGACCTTGATTTTACATCTGAGGATTATAGCATAGGCGGATGGTTCAACTGGGCAGATAGTATTCACGATTCCCAGATATTGATAGGTAGATATGAAGTCAGTGTTAGTGGGTGGGAAGTCTATTTAACAGAAGTAGGGGCACTCAGGTATCTATCACTAAGACACCACCACGCTGCCGGCGCTACTCTTCGGACAGGTGCTTTCTCATTGGGTTGGGCATACGGGACAAACTGGCACTTCGGTATATCTCGAATTGGAACATCTTGTATTATGTATAGGAATGGGCAGCCGATTGCTACAACTTCAGACGTTCTCATAGACCCTGAAACAAGCGCTCAAGACTTAGTAATCGGAGTTCGGGGAACAAGCAAAGATTCTAACTTCTTTAAGAACATGAGGGGCCGCATTATAGTCAATGGTAAGGCTTTAACCGCTTCAGAATGGCTATCTATGTATAAGCATCAAGCAAGGTGGTTCGCATGATAGCTGAAGTTGAACGACTACTTGAACTCATAGAGCGCCAAGAAGATATGCTCGGGATTGCCGGGCTTGGTCGGGCTAATACCGCTACGCTCCATGTTTCCCCGGATGGTGATGGGTCTGATGGCTTGTCATGG
>SDBU01003625.1_pt1 | contig 19529 bp, 22 predicted proteins | sample 2277071 | NCBI WGS metagenome assembly SDBU01 (sample SAMN10397929, study PRJNA504765) | marine sediment metagenome | isolation source: marine sediment core GS08_GC12, 126 cmbsf | place: Arctic Ocean: Gakkel Ridge, Loki's castle | collected 2008 | reverse complement strand
GTGGGGATTCAAGGATCTCTCGTTTGCTGGTCCGCTGAAAGATTTCTGCGCCGAGCAGTTCGGGTGGGACCGAAAGAGGCTGGATGACGATCTGGCGTACAAGGAAGAGATGACCGAGCTGCGAGATCCCCGGCGCATTCGGAACCTGTCTCCTGGCAACTCCCAGCTCTTCATGACTCGCCGGCAGGTCATGCAGTTTCTCGGGACCGACGTGTTCCGCGTCATGGACCCGGACCACTGGATCAAGGCCATGCGTCGCGAGCTAGTTGGCAAGCCGATCGGGCGGGGCATCGTGTTCGCAGACGTGAGGTTCTACAACGAGGTCGGGTTGATCCGCGAGCTGGGCGGGACCATCGTGCGGACGGTCAAGATCGGCGGCGCGGGCACCGCGGCCTCGGCGCACGTGTCGGAGACCGAGCTGGCTACCTACCACGCCAACCACACCATGGCCGCGGACGATGGAGACGTTGCGGCGCTGCGGAAGCTAGCCGACGCATTCGTGACCGGGGTAGACGTGACCGAGGAGATCGTGTGATGGCCCGGAACCCGCGAGTCGACGAGGCGCTGGCTGCCATGATGCGCGCGACCACTTCGGTCCTCGATGTGGAGCCGGAGATCCCGAACAAGATTGACGTGTGCCACGAGAGCCTGAGCGAGGCGCTAGTGGAGATCGGGACCGCAATTCGGGCGCTAAATCGCGCCGCACACATCCCTGACGCAGTCGACGATGCGACGCGGACGGCGATCTACGCGGAGTCGTGGCGGTCGCTGATCCAGCTCGCAGTGTCGACCCACCTCGCGATTGGGCGCTTCCCGTTCCTCGACCAGATCGAGCGGCTGTTCCCAGGGAACGATCCGGGGTTCAACTCATGAACCTCGTGGACCCCTACGGCCCGCTGCGATCGGGCGACCTGTTCCGGGACCCGTATGACGACAAGGTCTACGAGTACGTGGGTGAGGGAACCGGCGATTCGGGCGAGCCGCAGGACACGGTCCGCCTCCACGAAGGTCCGACCAGCGGCCCGCCGGCGTGGGTGACTACTCTAGTCTTCGCTCTCGCGACGTTCGCGGTTGGGCTGGCGATATTTTTCCGGTAGGCTCCCCCCAGCCTGCCCGGCGGCCGGCGGGATGTCCTCCCCCGCCGGCTGCCTTCGGAGGAACACATGAGTCAGAGCAAGACGATCTGCCCGCACTGCGGACGGTCGCCCGGCGGCCGACACTCGGACTGGTGCGCTCGATCTCAGGCGAGCCGTCGCGCGTTGGACACGTGGGCTGCGGCTGCTTCCGCGCCCCGCGGCCGGTGGCCCGGGAAGTACGCGCAGTTCAGCTTCGAAGTCGCGAAGCCGCGGCGGCTGCGGCCGAACCGCACGGAGATCGGGGAAGCGTTCAACCCGGGCGTACCGATGGTGAAGCCGCCCAAGCCCTGGACGGCCGGCGGCGTGCCGCGCGGCCCGCTGACCGACCCGAAGTCTCCGGTCCATGGAGACAAGTACGAGCTGGCGCTGCAGTTCAAGCGGGACTTCATTGATCAGATTCGAGAGAGGGGATGAACAACGAGCAAGCGAGCCGTTGGGGACGGCGGCTGGGACTGGGGATGGGCCTGTTCCTGCTGGCCCTGGTCGGCGTCGTTGCGTGGGAGTATCCAGGCCGGATGCTATTGGGGTTTCTGGTCGTGTGCGCCTTGTGTTGGCGCGTGGGAGTGAAGCATGAGAATGATAGCGAGCGGCGCAATCCTAGTGGCCGGGCTCCTGATGGCCGGCACTGGCAGTAGCGACAGCGCAAGCCGCTGCACGGCCGAGGCCGCGCGCGCCGCGAACGAGTACGCGCGGTGCGTTGCGTCGCTCCAGCGCGCGGGTCTCCCCGGCACGGCATGCACGATGCGGCCGGTGATCTGTGTCGACTACGACAAGTACAAGCGCTGGAGCAAGAAGCGTGATTGGTAGTCCCCGATGGCCGACCGGGCGCAACCCCCGCAACGCCCGGCCGGCCGACCGACGCTAGGCGTCGATCAATTCGAAGTGGCCGAGGTCTCTCAGCTTCCACTTCCCGCCCCACCGGAGCGCGATCCCGAGCATCGTCGCGACCCCCATGACCTGACCGGCGAAGAGCACGAACGCTTCCGTGTCCTCCCAGTCGGGCAGCGGGTACGGGTACGCGTCGACGGCCTCACTCGGATACGCGTTGTGTTTCCCGTCGGGCCACTGCTTCTCGGAGTTGCCATCGGCGAACGCCTTGTCCTGAGCGATCTGCCCGCGGTGTCCGGTGTTGATCGAGCAGTCGAAGTCCTCGACCACCCTCTCGAAGAGCAGCCGCAGAAGCGGGTGACATGTCCGTAGGTTGTTGCTGCTGGTACGGCCAAACGCGGGCATCAGCGAGTCCTTTCGAGTAGGGTGTCGAGCTTGCCGTTCATCTCGCCCAGCTCCCGATGGATCGCGGGCGTCATGTGCGCACCCGCCTCCACGAGGTGGTCGTCGAGCTTCTGAAACTGGCCGCTGCCGGCCCACACGAGGCCGGCCATCGCGACCCCTCCGATCACCGCGGCCACCGCGGCCTGCACCCAGCGCGTCACGTCCTCTCCCTTCACTCGGCTCATGTCGGCACCGTCGAGGTCAAGTCGGCCGCGGTTACCGCGACCGCGTTGTCCGAGATGTTCTTGAGGATGGAGTTGTTCCCGTAGTCCTGGCCGAGCGTGGCGTCCGCGCTCTTGCGGAAGTCCCAGAAGTGCTGCAAGTCCCCGTCTTCGGTGTAGAACCCCAGCGGCCCCTTGAAGCGCTCGTTGAACGCGCTGCCGTTCCCGCTGTTCCAGATTTCGTTGAACGCGGAGGTGCTGGGCTCCACGTCCCACCACGCAATCTTGTGTATGAGGCCCTGCCACAGCGTAGCCGCGGTCGCCACGTTGTCGGCCCCGACGTAGATCGCGCGCGTCGTGCTGGTCTGCGCGCCGCCGATGTCCGTAACCTTCGTGGGCGACGAGTCCACGATGCCGTCCTGCAGGACGACCAAGTTGCTACCATCCCACGACACCGCGATATTGGTCCACGTGCCGCTGGTGTACGTGCCGAACTCGAAGTCCTTGAACAGCGTCCCCGAGGAACTCCACAGACGGATGAACCACGGCGAACCGTTGGAGTCGTCGGTGAGGCCGACTGCGATGCGGTTGGTTGCGGCGGCGGTCGGCGAGATCCACAACAGGTTGCGCTCGTTGCCCCCGACGTTGATGTCAGGCCGCGCCCAGAAGCTGAACCCCCACGTGTTCGCGCCGAAGGTCGCCGACACCGTGGTGTTCGCGAGGTGCTCGGTGGATCCGTCGAGGTCGACCGACTGCAGCGTCCCGTCCAAAATGTCGAGGTTGAACTCACCAAACGCGGTCTGCAGGCTCGTGAGGTCGGGCGTCTCGCCCGTGTCGTTCGAGAACACTTCGAGGCGAAGCGGGAAGTTCCCGACCTCGCCCGTGCCGGACTGCGCGTCCGTGTCGGTCCACAGGTACGTCAACCAGCCCGGGGCGGGGGAGACTACGGTTGCTGTGTCGACGGTCACTCCCGTGTGTAGGTGCTTGAACACCAGCTTGTATTCGATGGCTGTGTTCTGCCCTTCCGGCGGGACAGCGAGAGGATCGAACGGGGTGCCCTTGTCTGCGTCCCGAGCCCGGCCCTCCAAGTCGTTGATCCGATGGTCCCACCGGATCTCCAAATGGTCGGGAGCGGTCGTCATGGTGATGTCCAGCGCGTCGGGCAGTCTTGTTGCGGACCCCGGACCCAGGCGGATGTTCGCGGGCACATGCGGACGCCTGGAGCGCGACGCGAAAGTCAGCGCCAGAGGGGTCGTGTCATCCGCTATCTCCATCTCGTCGATGATAGTGTGCGTCAGATACTTCCAGTTCAGGCTTCCCTGCGTGTCCCCGAATACCTCAGATGAAATGGCCGACGCGTCGTTCGTAAAGAACCAAACGCGCGTACCAGACGGATGCGTGCGCGCGACCGTATCCAACAGGCCGCGGTGTACGTTCTGCAACGAGAACGTACCGTCGCCGTTGTCGATGATGTTCTCGTACCCGATGATCTCGTCGAGCGCTTGGCTCGTGCCCTGGATCAGCGCGTGATTCCGACCGCGGCGGATCTCCCCCGCGTTGCGGTCGATGAGGATCGTGCCGACATCTTCGACGGTGGGGCTGCCGTCTGCAAGGTCGACCGGGTTGTTCAGCGTGAGCGAGGTACCTGTATCAACATCGCCCGTGGTGAACGGGTACTCGGACAGCAGAGTACCTGTTGGGGTCATGTGTGCGGTTCGCCCGAAGGGTCCGAGGTATCCCGCACCGTCGCTTGCGTCAACCCACATGTCGAACTGGAGCTGAACGCTGTCGGCTCCGGCCGCCAAGCCCCATGCGCGTGCGCTGGTAGTATCGCCGGTCACGAACTCGTCCGACATGTTGAGCATGATGCGCGGGGCCTCGCGGACCGCCTCGATCGTCGACTGCTTCGCAGTGTTGTCTAGCGGCGTCCAGCCAGACGGCTGGGGCGACCCCATCAGGGTTTGCGTTTCGGCGGATTCGAAGATGTCCTGCACCGTTGTCAGGGTGACGGCGCCGTCCTGCAGAGTTCCTTGCGCCACGTCGAGGATACGGAGGGGGAAATCCACGAGGCCCAGGTCTTTCCACGAGAACCGGATCACGTCGCCGGGGATCAGCCCCGCCGCCTCGCGGTTGCACACGAGCTGGACGTTGGCGGTCGGGAAGCTGAGAGTCCGCAGTTCACGGGCGGCGATCTCGTTCGCCGTGTCCGGGTGCTTGACGCCCGGGAATGTCTCGTCGGCCCGCAGGACCGCGCCCTGGATACGGACGTTCGCGGTGTCCTGCGCCAGGGCCGTGGTCTCGATGTAGTTCTCCTCGCGGTTGAAGAACGCGATAGCGATGTCGTTCTGGGTCTGCGACCACGCCGAGCGGGTGAACCTCTCGACCTCGATGATGTTGGACTCGTCGAACAGCGGCTGCGACGCTAGGACGTAGTCGTCGCGCACGAGGCGCAGCGTGAACGTTCCCGCGGAGTCCTCGAACAAGACGGCGTCGATCTGCCGCAGCACTTCCTTGATCAGGTCGATCGCCTGTATCTTGTTGTCGATCACCTGCGACCAGCCGTTGTTCTCCGTCGCCAGGGTGTTGCCCGCGTCTTGGAACGACGTGAAGTTTAGCTGCGCCGGCTCGAACTCCAGGCCGAACGTCTTGTTCGTCATGATCTCGTAGAGCACTTCGGCCGGGTTCGCGTCGCCGTCCTCGATGCCGGTCGGCGTGCCTGCAGTGCCCCGGACGATGTGGCCGTTGCCCGTGAGGCCCAGGTTGTCGGGGAATCGCGAGCAACGCCACACATAGGGCCCGATGCTCGGGGACTCGCCGACGAAGACCTGTTCCGCGACGATGTGAGCGATGCTGACGTATGCAGGGATGTTTACGCCCAGTTGGCCCTGCAAATACGGGTCGCGGACCTGTTGCTCGGTGCCGCCGTAGATGCGGAAGTTGCCCTGGATGCCGCCGCCCTTGGCCGTACCGCCGAACAACTTGACGTTGCTGATGAACTGGAGGAACCCGTTGTCCGTCAGAGACGGAGAGACCGACCCCGTGAAGGCTTCTTTGTCGCTGACCTCCAGGCGCGTCACCCGGTCGACCGGTCCGTAACACAGAAGTAGGTCGATCCCGATGAAGTACCGGATCGACTGGGTCACGTCCTCTTTCGAGAACATGCCCGTCCTGACCGACTTCGTTACTTTCCGGCTTTTCAGGTCGCCGTACCACGTGACGTTCGGCCCTCTGATGTCCATCGTGCCCCAGAGAATCGGGATCATCCGGTTCTCGGTGGCCGTCGGGAACTGGAAGTCCCCCAGGCCCTTGGCGCGCTGGCCCTCGATGTCGGGCTTCGGTTGGAGTAGCGCGAGAGCGAAGGTGACCGCGACTTGAATCACCATCATGATCAGAAATGCTTGGAAGCCCATTATTTAAGTCCTACGTTGAAGGGGTTCTTCTCGGGGATGAACGGGAAGCCGCCGAAGCGGTCCACGTTGTCGAACTTCGCAATGCAGGTCGGGAGCGTGTGGTCGCAACCCGCGAACAGGTCGAGTTCCTGCCCGACCTCCAGCGTCTGGAACGGCAGGATCAGGCCGATCGCGGCGACGTCCGACCCGAGGTCGGACAGGGTCTGCGCCATGCGGTGCTCGATGCCGCCCCGGCGGATGAACCCCGTGTCGAAGAAGGTTACGTCGGCCGTTAGCTGCGCAGAGAGCCGCAGCCCCGTGTCGGGGATCGTATTGCTGCCGCAGCTCAGGTGGACGACGAAGCCGTCGGAAGAGAGAAAGACGACAGACCCGGTGATTCGAAACGAGGAGTCGTTCACCAAGCACCGGGCGTCGTACAGGATGTGGTTGCAGTTGGCGCGGGATGACTGCCGAGGAATGCTCCGACCCAGAATAGTGGTGCGCGCTTGCACCGCGACCTTCGCTGTGTCTCCGGTAAACGTAACGCTAGCGACCGTGCCGGTGAACAGCACGATGACCTCTGGCGTGCCGCCGTCGGTCGAGTGGAACCGATACATGACGAGTTCGTCCGGGGACGCGGGGACGGTGTTGATGTAGCGGCGCACGAAGGCGTTGGTCACCGGCATGCTGATTGTGATGGCCCGCTGAGTTTCTACGGAGGTCACGCTGGGTTCGGTGCGGTTGATCGTCTCGGGCAGATAGGTGCTTCCGTTGAAGATGACCTGTTCTTGACCCGAGGTCAGCGTGAAGGTCTCTTCGATGTTGCTGAACTTGAACAGCTCGATCGGCTGACCATCTTCAATCGACTCGTCCTTGGCAATGTAGGTCATGCGGGGGCTCCTACTACGGGGAGGCGTACTTGGATGTTGTTAATTGAACTCCAGACGATGTCGATCTTGTCACTCCCACCGCGGACGAGCATCAGTAGCGACACGATCTTCACGTCGGCTGCCGCGAAGGCAGTCCCTAGGGAAGAGTCCATTGTGATCTGTTCCTCGCCGGGGATGACGCCCGGGTCTGAGGATACGATCTGCCGGTAGAACACCGTGCCATCGTTCAGCTCGATGCGGACGCCGCGCCACGACCCGATGGAGTCCACGAACAGGTTGTAGTCGACGTTCTCGACGGCAAGGTTCAGGTCCGCGGACCCGACGCCCGTCGTGATGATGAAGTCCTTTCGGTGCGTCGAGAGCCAGAAAGACTTCTGCCGGCCGCGCAGGCCGTACAGCACTTGGCGCAGGGCCCACGCCGCCGCCTTCGTGCGGGTTTCGAACCCCTTGACTGCCGTGTACTGCGGGGCGTCGCGGCCTCCCAGGACCGAGAAAATGCCGGTGTCCGTGTCCATCAGGAAGTAGTCTTTCTTGAGCCCCTGCTCCAACACCCGGTCCATGAAGTTCGGGTCGTCGAGGATGGGCAGGCCGTCCGCCGGCATCGTGGGCAGCGACGTCAAGTCGGCCAGCTCCGCTTGGTCTTCCAGCAGCCACTGGATCTTCAGAGTCATCCTGTTGTTCCGCGTCTCGATGATCTCGATGGGGTCTCTTGCCAGCGCGACTTCCAGTGGCACTACGAGGGTGTCGCCCGCGGTGTGAACGACCGTCGTGGGCAGGTCGACCGTGATCTGTGTCGGGGTGATGCCGCTGATCGAGATCTGCAGGATCTCGAAGTCGGTCGGCGAGCGCCACAGCATGATGGCGTGTGTCTCCGTGGCGGTCGAGTCGCGAAAGTCCGCCTCGGTCGTATCCACCGGAATCACCGTCGCGCCGATGGACAGGTCGGTGTCGAGGTCCCGGGACCAATGGAACAGAGGCACCGCGAAGAACTGCCCGGCCGACCCGTACATCTTGTTCAGGATCTGACTGCGGAGCTGGGTGTCGTCCGGGATCACGTAGTTCACTTTCAGGACGTTGCGAGCCAGCTTCCGCGCCCGGATCCGCTGCTCACCACCCGAATCCGACGTGAGGATGTCGGTGAAGAAGTCCAGGCGCTCTTGGAACGGCCGTTCGAAGTCCAGCGGGAACGAGATGACCCGGTTGCCGGTGATCGTGAGCGTGGGCGCTTCGCTCGTGAAGTCGAACTCGTACTCCGCGGCAATCGTCGCCGGCCCGTCGGTCGTGATCAGGACAGAGTACGGGGACTTGAACGACGCGCCCGGGTTGAACACGAGGGGCGGCGCGGCGGGGCTCAGCAGCGTGATCCCGAGCGTGTCTGTCTCGTTGATCGCGGCCAGCGTCTTGGGCACGAAGTGTGCGTTCCACACTTCCACGTCTTGGTTCTCGTTCGTGAGCACGTTCCCGAGGTTCAGCACGGCCGGGATCACGTGGATTCGGAAGTACAGATCGCCCGCGTAAGTGTCGCAAATGCTGCCTGACGCCGCCACGCCCCGCGACGGAGGGAACACGCGCGCGAAGCTCGCGCCGCCGTCCATCACCCCGTCGCTCATCGGGGACGCGCCGCCGGTCGCTATCAGCGGCGGGGTCCCTTGGTAGGGTGCGGGATGCGTGAAGCCGCCGTGGATCTGGGAGGCTATGCCCTCGTCCCCGGCCCCGCCGGCGGTCGTTGTGCCGCCGACGATGATCGTGTCTGTGAAGACTACGCTAGCCATCTACGGGTTCTTCCGAATGGCGAACCCCATGAGCCCCGAGTTGTTGTACGGCGCGGGCGCGCCGATGTTCTGATTCTGGAAGGCCGCGTTCCCCGTCGAGAAGGTTGCATTCTTCACGTGCATCGGGAAGATGAGCCACGTGTCAGAGCCGATCGTGATCTCCTCGTTCGGTTCTCGCCCGTCCATCGAGCAGAAGCGGATGTCTGGCGTGCGTCCGACGATCTTGTGCGCCGTCGACGGGATGGTCGGACTGCGAAGAGCCCAGGTCGTCAACCAGTTAGGACCGAACGGTGTTCGCTGGTTGAACCCTTGCAGGCCATGCACGTAGAGCGGCGCGACGAAGCTAACGGTGGACCCGTACAACCCGGCCCACCCAATATCTTGATGCCACCACGAGACCCCGTCGGTCTCGTGCGCTGCCGCAGTGATCGCGAAGTTGTCATCGTCGCGAAACCACTGCGCAGACAACGAGTTCCCGTTCAGTGACTGGAAAGGAAAGAAGTTGTTGAAGTCAGCATTCACGTTCAGCGCCGTGACGTACTGACCGCCGTCGAGAGTGCCAGCTCGGTCGCATGAGCCGAAAGACAGATGCCAGAACACACCGGTTGTGCCCTCGACGACCACGTGGATGTAGCGCCCGGCTTCGGCAGTACCGCTGAAAATGTGGTAGGCGACCGACGTGCCAGAGAACCCTTGGTCGATTGCGCCCACCGCATCCCACTGGCCCCAGCGTACGAAGGTGCCCGCCGCGCCCGTGTCGTCGGGCGAGCCCGTGTGGTCGTAGAAAGCAACGCCGACGCCGCTGTCACTGATCGACGGTTGCAAGGAGACGTTGGCATCAGCCGCGCTGTCGTCGGCGATCATGTTGAGCTGGAATCCCGCAGTGGCAGATCCGTCGCTGATCGAGTGCTGACCCGATCCGTCACCGCCCGACCCGTTGTTGCGAACCTGCGTCCAGCCATTCGACCCGGCGTGGGTGTAGATTTTCCCGATCAAGTTGGACGGGCCAGTCGATACTCCGGTTTCGTATGCCATCAGGCCATCTCCAGGGTCCAGAAGTCTTCTCGCGCAACGCGGAAGATGTCCTCGAAAGCGATGTGGTCTGTTCCACTCACAGCAATCACCGACTCGGACGAGTTGTTGAACCCTGTCACGACGGTGCAGCCCTGCAGCTCGCCGAGAGTTGAAGCCGCGCTGATGTCGGTCCCCGGGTTCCCCGTTCTGAGTATGATGGGGAATAGTTGCTTGTCCCCGTTGTCAAGGTCTTCCATGCCCGTCTCCCACAGTGTACGCGCGCTGAAATTCCCAGTACAGTTGGGCCACTTGATGGCAGCGGAGTCGGACTGACTGTCCGCCCCCGTCAGCCAAATACCCGCCGTGTCGCGCACGAAGTGGTTGCTTCGCGTTTTGTGGATGCCCCGAAAGTTCACCGAGGTCGAGGTGTACGCAATCTCCACGTTGGAGTTGCCGTTGACGATCATCGGGTATGGATACTCTACGGGCGACCCGTACGGCAAGAAGAATCCCATGTAGAGCGAATGGTAGGTGCCGGAGACCACGTTCGACATCGCATAGCGACGGGAGTTGAAGACAATCCAGTACGCCATGTCGAACTGCCAGAAAGCCGTATACACCGCGGGGCTGTCGCCCGGCTGGTTGTCGAAGTCGCTGCCTTCGGAGTACCCGGTGAACCCCTTCATCACAAAGTTGAAGAGCGAGGATGCGGGAGTCTCAGTGAGCCGGATGCCGGTGTAGATTTCCTCGGTGCCGTCGCCGGGGCCGTGCCAGTGGACGTACCCATTCTTCTCGGCAGGTCCGCCCTTGAAGTCCGCGAACGGGTCCCAGCGGTCGAGGATCCACTGGTCGGTGCTGGGCGACGCGAGCGCACCGATCGTCACGGGGATGCTCCACACGTCCGAGGTCACGAAGGCCGTCCCGCCGGCCCGAATCTCGAAGCTGATGAGCGAAGTGCCCGGCTTGAGAACACTGAAAGTGTCACCATTCCAATCGCCCGAAGACAGCGCAGTAGTGGTGATCTGAGTCTCAGAGTCGACGCTAACGATGAAGACCTCTTCGCCCTGAGTCCGGTTCGTAACGCGGTCTCCGACGGCGGCCCCCTTTGTGATGAACGTCTGGCCGGTTTCTGCCAAGATCGTGGCCGTGCCGGATGTGGCCGTGCCCCGGATGTCGGTCGTGGTGTAGGGAGAGTCCACCACGGCATCGAGCTGCGAGCCAGACACCGAGCCAGAGACGGTGAAGTTCGTAGCGCTGGTCGCGGTGATGGTCCACGTCTCAGTCGGCGCATCGACCCCGAGGTCGAGGTTGTGCATCAAGCCGTTGCCCGTGCCGGTGAAGGTGAGGCCGGCCACGTTCGCGGTAGCCTTGCCGGATCCGAAGGCCACGAGGCGCCGGAACAGCGCTTCGTAGCCGTCCTTGATGCCGATCTGATCTCCGACGCGCCACTCTTCGAGGGTGTTCGTGTTCAGGTTCTCAAGGAACGCCATGTGGTCTCCTAGCTGAGGCTTCGCAGCGCGTTGGCGTTACGGCTGATGACGTTCAGGATGACTTGCTCGCCTGCCTTCGTGTCGATCGCGTCGATTACAGACTTAGGGTCGTCCACGTTCACAACCTGTACGTTGACCTGGGGAGCCCCGCCTCCGCCCAGCTCGTCGTTCGGTATGACCTTCCCCGCTGTGCTCGGGACGAACACCTCGGGACCTTCCTCGCCGACAATGAACGGCGTCCCCGCTTGGGACTGGTGGATGTCCCCGCCGTGTCGTTGCGTCGGGGTCCCGCTGGCGCTCCCGCCGAACTGCTTGACGATGTTGAGAATGATGATCTGCGTGATGATCTCTTGGATCAGCGAGAGGATGGTCTCGGCGAACGCCTTGAAGTTGAACTTGCCTGTCGCGATGAACTCGTTCAGTGCGTCGAGCCCAACCCGGAACGCCTGTGAGAACCCGTCCTTGATGGTCGAGAACGTGGTGCCCAGGCCGTCGGCGAAGTCCTTGAACCCGGCAGACGCGCCCTGAGTGAAAGACTGAGTGAGGGAGAGCTGCTCCTGACCTTCCTTCGTGGCAAGTCGAGCCTCGTCGGTCTTCATAATCACTATGCTCTTGGCCCGCGCGAGTTCTTCCTCGGCGATGCCCGCGTTCATCGCCGCCGCCTCCAGTTCCTTGAGGGCTCTGGTCTCTTCGCGCTCCAGCCGAATGAGCGGGTCGATTTTAGCGAGCACCGCTTGATACCCGTCCTGGGCAATGCCTTTCAGGATCCGGCTGTACTCGGTCCCTGTGATGAGGCCCGCCGCCTGCGCTTCGTCCAGAGTCGTAACCGATTCTCCGAACTCTATCGACGCAGCAGTCGCCGGGTCGATACTGGAAACCAGTTCGTCGAGAGCATCTCGCCTCGCTTCGACCGCTTGAGGCGTAAGAACTTCGTCGCCCCCTCCGGCGTCCTTGCCTTCAAGACCGGAAACCAGCCCGCCTGCGCCGGGCCGCTCGGGCGGCGGGAGCGCCTGTTGTGCAGCCCCGGCGAAGAACCCCTCTACGCTCTCACGAGCACCAGCCGTCTCAGTCTCGATGATGTTCTTGAGCTGGTCGCCAAACCCCTCGAAAGAATTGAACGCCCCCGCACGAAATGAGTTGAAAATGTCTCGGCCCACATCGAATAGGCTCTCACCCCGCAACACCCGTTGGATCGCGCCGGGGATGCTAGCGAAGGCATTGACGATACCCTGCACTAGACCGGCGAACCCGAGGGCGGCGCGGACGTTGAAGGCCGCAAGCACCGCACCGATGATGCGGAACGTGGCGATCACGGCAGTAGACACGGAAGCGAGAGCCGAGCCGAACGAGTCGAACGCGCTGGAGGAGTCTCCCGCCGCTTCGATGTCATCGTTCAGGAGCCGGATGGAGAGAGAGGCTTGCGCAGCCTTCTCGGAGATCGTGTCAGAGATGCGGGTCCACGCCTCCGAGACGATACCTGCGAAAGTTACTTGGGCCTCGCCGACTTGGAATGTCTCGTCCTTGAACTTGAGCATCGCAATCGTTGCGAGTCCGAGGGCTGTGATCAAGATCCCGATGGGGTTCGTAAGAAAGAACAGACCAAATGCCTTGAGACTTGCGCCTGCCGCAAGCGCCGCAGCGCCAAATGTTTCGAAGCCGACGGCAGTGAGCGCCAGCCGCAGTAGACCAACCTGCAGAAGTACCACTCCAGCAATAACGGCCAAACTGGCGAGCACAGAGATGGCCTGTAGGATCGGCTTAGGCAACTGAACGAGGGCCCGGACGAAATCGGTGAGCCCGGATACGATGCCTGTCAGGAAGTCCAACAGGCCAGCTTCGGCAACTGCAATCTGTAGAGATTCGAAGGCACTGGTCAACTTGACCACATTGCCCTGGAAACCAAACAGACGCGCCGCGGCCACCTCGGCCGACCTGCCGACGGAGTCGTCGAGTTCGGTTGCGAAGTCACGCAACGCTTGCTCGCCCTTGATCGACAACACGTTACTGGCAGCCAATGCACGGGCCGCAAATAGGTCGATCTTCTCGGCCGGGGAAATGGCGGCTTCGCCGATCTCCTCGAAGATTTCAATTAGGGGCCGGAAGTTCCCTGCCTCATCGCGGATCGAGATGCCTGCGCGACGCAGGATGGAGTCGGCCTTCGTCACATCCTTCTGGAGGTTAATGAAGATCCGGCGCAACGCTGTACCAGACTCTTCGGCCTGAATACCCGCGTCGCCCAACCGGCCGATCACTGCGGCCACGTCGGTAAAGGATTGGTTGAAGTCCGCTGCGACAGGGCCGACCTTCTTGAACGACTCGGCGAGCTGGAGGATGTCGACATTGCTGCTCGTGACCGTCTTCGCGAGCACGTCGACGGCCGGGGCCAACTCGTCCAGCCGCAGCCGGAAGCCCCGCAGAATGTTCGTAGTAATGTCCGACGCCTTGGCGAGCCCGATCTGCCCAATCGCCGCGATCTTCAATGTCTCCGGGATCGCGGAGATGGCTTCGTCAGCGTCCAAGCCGGCCTTAGCCAAGAACTGCAAACCGCCGGCCGCCTGCACCGCGGTGAACTGCGTGGTACGGCCCAATTCCTTGGCCGTCTCCGCAAGGCGAAGGAAGGCGTCGCTTCCGCGCTTGACTTGGGCGAGCACAGCAGTGAAGTTAATCGCGGCCTGGAAGTCACCGGCAGTCTTCACCGCGGCGGCCAGGGGACCACCAATGCCGCGTACGATCGCGCCACCCACGAGGACCGCCCCGAGGCCCATCGTCCGCATCGCCGCAGTAGCGCCGGCTGCCGCTACCCCGACACCTGCCACGCCAGCAGCCGCTACTTTCGCATTGCGACCGACTGCCACGAGTCCTGTTGCCGCACCGGTCGACGCTCGTTGCATCGTTCGTAGGGCAGTCGTGGCTGTCTGGGCGGACACCGCGATCTTGGCGATGTCGCGCGCGACTACCCGAGCGCCCTTTTGGCGGACGACAATGTCCAGAACTTCTGTCGGCATCCTACCCCTCTAGCAACCGCACGTTCTGCAGCGCTGCAACACCATCGAATATCGAGCCGTTCACGAAACCAGCCGGAGCTTGAGTGCTGGATCCGTCGTTAAGCAAGGACAGGTACGGGACCTTCTCCCCACCGTTGGCAACATGCACGTCTTCGTCCGCCTTCAAGTTACTGGTGTTCCCCCGGGCTTCCCCGATCACGGCCGAGATGCTGCGGAAGCCGCGCGGAGAGAGATCCGGCGCGCCGATCTTGGCGACCCAGTTCGAACGCGCACGAGTTGTGTCTACCGGCGTGTTCTCAGCTAGTGACTGGACCACCGCCATCGTTGCACGGCGAGTCGCCTTCGGGGCGTTCGTCAGCACCCGCTCCGCGCGCCGAAAGATGCTGGCTGCGAATTTTTCCGGTGTCGACATGAATCACCTCTTGTGCCGCTTCATCGGGCGTCCACCCGACGACCTCTCCCGCCCTTTCCTGTCTCGCTCCATCCGCTTATTCTGTACGTCCAGAAACGCGTTGTCGAGGTTCTGAATGATGAGCATGAAAGCGTCGTACTCGACTTGAGAGGAGTTGAATTGGTGGACTTCCGCGAAGCGGTCCATCGCGTCCCAGGGGATGGGGCCGCACCCGTTCACCCCGAGGCTCCGACACGTTGACAGCCGCCAGAACGCGTCGAGAACGCGGGCGTGGTATGAGTCGTCGAGGATTGGGGCATCGAGGATGAACTGGGGAACGGGAGTACCGCGATCCCTGGCTGCGTCGGCGATCCGCTGCGCGGCCTCACCCTTCTCAAGCTGCCAGACGAGATACTCCCTTAGCTTTTTGCGTCTTCCTGCGCTCCGGCCAGCGTGAAGTTCGCGACGCGATCGGCCTGCCCGCGGATGTCCGCGAACAGCTCGGGCAGATCGGTCAGGAGCGCGATCACGTTCTTCTGGGTGCAGGGCAGATCCTTGCCGCTGCGATCCTTCACGCCTTCCCAGCTCAGGACGATGGCCTCGGCGTACGCCTCGATCAGGAGCTTGAGCGCGGTCGCCTCGTCCATCGTGCCGGAGTTCATCGCGGCCCGGTACGGCCGCATCTTCGCTTCGAGGCGAGCCGCGTACTTGCGGTTCGCGCCGCCGGCGCGAGCGATGATGAACTTCCCGCCCTTGCCGTAGTCGAGGGTCAGGCCCTCAGTCTCCAGCGCAGCGTCGGTCTCGAACATCTGGTAGAGCCCGGAGGGCTCCACCACGGTCTCTTTCTTCGCGGGGGTAGTCTTGGGATCGGTCATGACTCGGGGGTCTCCTTGTGGGGGTAGTGCCCAGACCCACGGTGGGTCCGGCCGGGATACTACTGGATTCCCGGGAACCGCTGCCACAGCAGCGTGTAGCCCTTCGTGGCATCGCGGATCCCCTGGTAGCCCAGGTTGATCGTCACGTCGTCATTCCGGCCGGGCACCTCGGGCGCGCCCTCCGAGAACTTGAGCCGCGGGACCTCGATGACGATGGCGTGATCCACGTCATCCTCGAAGCGCAGGTCGAAGCTCGTCTCCGAGTTGCTGATCACGTCGCGGGCGAGGTCGGCGTTGTCGAAGTACGTGTTGAGCGTACCCGTCACGTCGAAGGTGCCCACGCCGATGTCGACCGCGCCCAGGAATCCCACGGCAGTGAGCTGCCGCAGGTTGTTCGCGATCTCGACTGTCGCCTCCAGCACGAAGTTCGCGCCAGAGATCGGCACACCGCCACGCGCGATGCGCGCCACGTTGCTGGACGAGTTCAGTACGTTGACCGCACCGGCCGTGATCGTGACTGCGCCAGTGACCCGCCCCGCGCCGTCGACTGCCGGGAGCTGATCGGGGACCGTCGCCGGGGTGCCCGAGTCCGAGAAGAACGCGTCCTTGCCCGAGAACGTGAACCCGAGGGTCACGATCGCCTGCGGCGAAGCTGAGAGGCTCATCCCGTCCACGGTCATTCCGCGAAAATACTGGAAGGTGATCGGGACGTGATCCTGAAACTCCTCTTCGAGCGAGTAGCTCTGGAAGAGTACCCCGTTCGTCAGCCGCTCGCCGAGGAACAGGTCGACCGCGCCAGCCGGCGTGTCGGCCCCCCAGCCCGACGGGACGATGTCCAGGGTCAGGACTGCCGCCGCGATCGTCACGATACGGACGAAGTCGTCGTTCGCCGGGTTGCCGTCGAAGCCCGAGAGCTTGATCCAGTCGCCGACTGCCAACCCGAGGGTCGTGAAGTCGAGGATCACGGACGTGAGCGTGTCGGGGCTCGCCGTGGCGTCGATGTCGCCCGCCGCGCTGCGTCGACCCACAACGCGGAGCTTCGCGCCCAGGGTCGGCGTCTCTGCGACCAGCGTGGACGCGACCGTGAAGTCGGTGTTCGTCGGCACGCCGTTGACGATGTGGAAGCCGTTGTTCACCGGGTCCGTGAAGCCCTCCCCGCGGAGGATGTCGTCTACGATGACCGTGTCCCCCTCGTCGGTGACCGTAAACGAATCCGGCCCGGTGTTGACTGCCGTGATCTGCGTCTCGACCTCGTCGAAGGTTCGCGCTCCGGCCCGCGCCTGGAACGTGTTGAAGAACGCTCCCTGCAGCAGAAGGTCATGGACGTTGTAGGCCAGCTCGGACGGCACGTCGCCGGCCGCCTCGCCGCCTACGAGCGGAAGGTCGTCGACCTGACGGTCAGCCCGGATCTTCTCCGAGACCGTGGTTTCGGGCGCGAACGCGAGGTTCGGCGCGCCAGTGATGCAAAGCTCGGTGAGGGCCGGAGTGGACGGGACGATCCCATACGTCACTTCCTTCACGGCCCTCAGCGCTACTCGATTGGTGTCTGACATGGCGTGTGGATCTCCTTATGTCGCGCGATCGTACGTGAAGGCCGTCTCCACGTTGCTTTGGTAGTAGGTCTCGTCACTAGCCCCTACAGGCTTCACGACGGTGTCACGCAGCCAGATGTTGCCGAGCTGCGCGGGGGTGGCGTCTTCGAGGGCTTCCTTCACGGCGGTCGTGATGGGGTTGATCACGGCCTTGCCTGTGTCCTTACGGACGAATACCTGCAGGTACAATGTGCCGTTGGACCGAAACCGCGGGTTCGCCCCACCGAGCGACGCGCGCCCGCCGGTCGACTCACGGATGTGTACCCGGCCCCAGACGGTCGCACCGGGCGGCGGTGCGCCGGAGTCCGGAACATTGTCGTAGAGAAGCGGGGCGCTGCTCGTCGCCGTGTTCCACGCCGTGGTCACGAAGGCGTTCAGCGCGTCCTCCATTTCCTGAGTATTCGATGCCATCAGCGGCTCACCTGCAGCTCGTACATGACGGCCGTCGGGCCCGGCTTCGTCGGGTCGACCCGGGTGATCTCCCAAGTATTCGCGCCGTCGACCAGCGTGTCGGACGGGGTCGGCACGAACGGCAGGCCCTTCGCCGCGATCAGCACCTGCAGCGACTTCTCGCCGAGTGCCTGGGTGACCTCTTGGTCGCCGCGACCGGCGACCTGAGTCAGTATCGCGAGGAAGTCGCTCTGTTCGTTCAGGAAGAACACTGCCTTGATCGTCGCGGTCGTGACCGCCGTCGACCCGATCTTCCAGGGCTCAGACACGTCGGTCGTAATCGTGGATCGGGTCAGCGTGACGCTGCGCCCGTTCTTGCTGATCAGCCGCGAGGCGAGGTCGACGAAGTTGTCGTGCAGCGCCATGGCTAGGACTTCACCAGCCCGTTACCGCCGCCTGCCAGCAGGCCGCTCTGGCGGATGATCTGATCCGCGGTGCCAAAGTCGGTCCACTTCGCCCGGCTGGTTCCACCGTCGTAGTAGGTCTCTTCTTCGAGCGGGCCCAGCTTCTCCCGCTTCCGGGTGATCGTGCGTCCGCTGGTATCCTGTCGGGTCAGGTCTGGCTGCAGCTCGATCGCTTCGAGGGTGTTCGGATCGATCGCGCGCGCCGCGTACTCCGCGTGCGCGTCGCTGATCTGCTGAGGCACCAGCTCTGACACCTCGATCAGGCGGGAGTCGAGCACCTCGAATGCCTTCGGCCACAGCAGGCCCTGCGCGAGGTCCGGGTCGCCGTCGCCGTCTTCAAAGACGAAACCCTTGAACGGGCCCCACCGCTCGTCGATGTACTTCGCCGCGGCGATGGCCGCGCTCACGCGGTTCGACTCGTTGGCAAGCAGCCAGTTCGCGAACGCGCCGTACTGGCGGTCGGTCGCGTAGGTCGTAATAGTAGCGAGATCGTTGTAGGTGTTTGCGTCCACAACGCCCGTACCGTCTTCGAGCGTGAGGTCCGATGATTCTATCAGTCCGCTGGACATCAGTTCTCCCTACGCGCCCGGCGCGATCAGTTCCCTCTGGAGCTTGAAGATCCCGAACATGGTCGTGACCGGTATGGTGGCGACTGTGATCTGTAGCTCGTGGTAGTATTCAAGGGTGGCCTGCTGCCCTACCGTGTCGGCCGAGTCGAGATCAACTTGGGCGACCCCGTTCACCGCGTCGGTCACCGTGATGCCCGCGCCGACAGTCTTGATCGGAGACAGGATGCCTGCCCCCAGCGGTTCGACCGCGTCAACCGCCTTGCGGGAGTAGTTCCACTCCAGCGTCGCGCCGGTCAGGTTCACGGCCACGGGCGGGGTCTGCTGGTCTACCACAGTGAACGTGATGGTCTTCCCATCACCGCGGTGGATCTCAATGTCGAATCGGGTGCCAAGCGCCATTAGCAGGGCTCTCCTGTCGGGATGTCACCCACTTCTACAGTGTCCTCGCGGACCACGTTGCCCGCTGTTACGTTGATCCGGTAGACGACGAACCCGGCCTTGATGACCGGGGTCCCAAAGGGAGACGACCAGTCCTCGTTGTCGAGAAAGAAAGCGGTTATTGCTGCGCCCGGCATGGCCTTCTACCTCGCGAAGGGGATTATACCCGGGCTCATGATGGGGTCTCTCAGGAACAACGAAGGGGCCGCGGCGGCGGGATTTCCCTGCCACTCCTCCGCATCCCGATAGAGCATCGACACCGGAGGACTGTCTCCGTCGGTGTGCCCCGACCCGTTCAGGGTGAAGGAATTGTCCTGACCACTCCAGTCGGGGTTCGTGGTCCGGTTAATCATGGGCAAGAAGAACACGGGACCCGTCGAGCCGCCGGCCTTGTGGACTACTTTCGCGGGGTTTCGCAAATACTCCAGGATCTCACTCTGCGACAATTCCCGCTGGAGATAGGCTACGTGTGAGATGTCCCCATGCATCGGATCGGCACCTGAGTTTCTGGTTCCGATTCGCAAGTCCTCGTCCAGTACTGTTGAGTCGACGGTAGTGGTTGTCGTGAGGTTGCTGTCGATGAAGGTGCCGTCCATGCCCACCAGGTTCAACGTCGGAGTGTCGACCCCGTCGTTGGATAGAGAGACGAGATACCAAGTGTTCAACTCGACGTTAGAAGCA
>SDBU01003624.1_pt1 | contig 19529 bp, 16 predicted proteins | sample 2277071 | NCBI WGS metagenome assembly SDBU01 (sample SAMN10397929, study PRJNA504765) | marine sediment metagenome | isolation source: marine sediment core GS08_GC12, 126 cmbsf | place: Arctic Ocean: Gakkel Ridge, Loki's castle | collected 2008 | reverse complement strand
AAAAAGAGCAGGTACGGCGATGAAAATAGTTACACCCTTGTCCCTTATAAGTTCGGACACTCGGCGGTATTGGTTGGTGTAAACATTATTTGCACCGACATAGAATGGCAGCAGTTTGCCGATTGTAAAACCAAAAGAGTGATGTGGCGGCAGAATATGTCCCAGCGTATCTTCGTGAGTTAACTTTATCTTCTCCACGGAACCCTGAAGATTGGCAATGAGATTAGTGTGAGTCAGCTCAACTTCCCGCGGGTCGCCGGTCGTACCCGAAGTGCACAGAATTACTGCGGTGTCATCAGCTTTTATCTCAGGGCGAATTTTATCTAACAATTCGTTTGTTTCGGTATCACCTAAACTGACTTTTTCATAAACGGTCATTTCAATTAGACCCAGGTCCCGGCTGGAGGCCCACTCTTTTAATTCCCGCCGGGAAGCGGCATTCTGATAATCGTCAGCCATAACGATTAGTCGTGCATCGGTATTAAGCACATGATTTTGTACTCCTTCGACCGGTCTTTCCGGGTCAATCAATACCGGCACGGCACCAGCCAATATAATCCCCCAAAGGGCCACGTCCCAATCCGAACGGTTCTTTCCCAATACTGCTACTTTGTCTTTTACGTGGATGTCTCTATTTTGAATAAGCCATAACCCAAAATCTTGTGCTTTTGTTTTCAACTGTCCGAAGGTGAGACTTTCCTGGCGTTCCGCCCTGATTATTTCCAGGCATTCTTTATCTAAAGATTTGATTTTACTAAGTCCGCCTAAGGCGGAATTAAAAAGGTCGATTAAGGTTCGATATTCAAGCTCGGTTTGCATTTCTCCTTTGGCTCCTATTAAGATGACGTCTGCAAAATCGAGGTTAGGCATACTTTGGAAAGAAAAAATTGTCTTTTAATTTTTTCTTTCCAAACAGTACGTCGTTGTATAATAGACAGTTAGTTGATTATTCAAGAAAATCGAAAACATGATTTTCTTAAATAACATATGCCTAACCTCAATTTTGCATAACTCTTTCCTATTAATGGATTCGCAGTTTGCGCTTTTACCGGCTGCCCTGCCTCATACCTGCCTTGCCGGAAATAATACTTCGCAAAACTTTAACTTCTGCAGCACAATATGGCAAGTCTTTCTTTTCACAAGGTTCATATTTTGTGGCATATTGTAAAACTGGAACTTAACACAAAAATCATAAAACCAGGTTTGCTAAAACATAGTGGGCTTCACCCAGATTGGCAGGAAATTCTATAAACCTGTTTTTGCTGGTACACGTTGAAGTCAATGGGCAAAAATGTCTTTATTATTGCCATATTTGTCAGAAGGTGAGTGGAAAGCTCATTAGTCGTGTAGAAAGCGGTCTCTGAGCGGGTCCCCATTTCGCTGTCTTTCAGAAAATGGGAGTTCATCGCCATAAAAATTAAAAGCTGGTCGGCTAAGAAACTGTCCACAGCAGCGCCGCTGGCCAAAAAATCCTTTGCCAAATTAACAACCTCACTTACGACCTCCTGAGATGGTTTGCCCCGCATTCCAAATGCGGTAAATACTGTCGTTCTTCCGCCGTTGCAAAGCCGAATCATCACACAATTGCCAGGCCCTTCAGAATCCGTCGCCTCGATATGTTCGATATTTTGGATGTTCAGCTTGCTTTGGAGTAATAGTTTTTGTTGTCGCTGGGCGATATGTGCAGGAAGCTTGGCGGTATATATCCGGGCATAAATTTGAACCTGCCCGTTTGGTTCACAAAGGTTGATAATCTTGTGTGGCTGTTTTTGCCAGAGTTGAATATCGAAAGTTATCTTCCCGCCTCCGGCTGGATAAAAGCCGTGCTTTATCAATTTGCAATCGCCCTCAAAACCGGCATCGCCGATAGCAGGCAGGAATGTCTCGCAGAGAAAATCAAACGGCGGGGCCATCGGATTATGGGTCCCGCCGGTTACGGTAACCGTCGAAAGCCCATCGGCCAAAAATAATGCGGGCAAGACGGTTTGAATAACCAAAGACGCTGAGCCTGCCGAACCAATATCAAAAGAATAATCACCGCCCCTAACAGCACCCGGTTGAAAATCCAACACTCCAGACCCTAAGGCGGCCCCCCGGCATTGGCCGTTGCTGATTTGACAGGCGGCCTGAACACAGCTTAAATGCTGCCTGGCCAGACCGGGATTCCGGCGGGCGGCACGGATATTTTCCATACGCAGACTTTTCCCGGTGACGCAGGCCAGCGTCAGGCTCGTTCGCAGTATCTGCCCTCCACCCTCACCGGTGCTGCCATCGATGAATACCGTTTCCATATTATTCCCCGCCGGCTTGAAATAATTTCTGCTTTGGCGCCACTTTAATCGGCCTCTTTACCGTCTATCACGAAGGCTATCTCAAAAAAGACAGTATTCTTGAGATTTCAGCTACAGTTATATCACGATCAGAACGGGTCAGATTAAACAGCTTGATGTTCGGGTATTTCTTCACTTCAGAAATAAGGCCGGCCCCTTTCTTCGCCACTGTGGCTAATACCGGCTTCTCAGAGGCAAAAAGTCGGCGTACCGCAGCGACAAACTTCTCAGAAAAGCATTCCATCTTCCCAATCTCATCAATAACAAATAACTCTACATCCGTTCGTTCGGCATCCAGTATCGGCACCACCGATTCCTCAAAGCCCGCAACATCCACACCATATTTACCCACTCTCCAATGCCCTTTGATTTTTATATGAGCAAGCGTCCCATCGACACCATCGAGTCGCTTCCAGCTAAAACCCTTGCGAATATTATTTTGGCGAATCTCCTGCGTATAAAAACCCGCTACTTTGTCACTCCTCAGATTATTTATAATCTTCATTATAGCGGTCGTCTTGCCGCAGCCCGGCAGACCTGTTAACAGAATTTTGGCAGATTTAGACGACATAACCACAATGGTTAATTGGTGAGTGGTTAATTGGTTAATTTGTTGGCTGAGCACTCACCACTCACCACTAACTACTCACCACTCACCTGTTACCAATTTGTGTTTCGGATTTACCTTACTATTTTGTACTTCTTACGGTCTTTTGCTTTTGACCCAGCTTTTTATTTTAGCAGCCGAAAGGGTATTAAGCACATCGGCCTTCGTTGCCCAGCCTCGGCCGGCGGTGGCCACACCAAAGCCCATCAGACCCAGCCCGGCAACACTGTGCGCATCGGTCCCGATGGCCAGCTTGACCCCTGCTTCGATTGCCATTCTGCAATGAGTATCCTTGAAGTCCAACCGCCATGGATTTGCATTGACCTCAAATGCGGTGTTGGTCGCAGCGGCATGCTTGATGACAGCGGCTATATCAAGGTCCATCGCCTCTCGCTGGCCGATGAGCCTGCCTGTTGGGTGAGCGATGCAGTTGACATACGGATTGTCCATTGCTTTCAACGTTCGCGTTGTTACCTTTTCACGCGAGCTGGCCAAGCCCGAATGTATCGCAGCTATGACAAAATCCAGCTCAGCGAGTAATTTATCATCGAAATCCAATGACCCATCGGCATGGATGTCAACTTCGGTCCCGGCCAGGATGGTTATGCCTTTTAGTTTTTCGTTGAGTTTGCGGATTTGCTTGATTTGCTGAGCCAATCGTTCAGCCGACAGGCCATTGGCAATTGCCGACGACCGTGAATGGTCCGTAATACAAATATATTTATAACCTATCTCTTTCGCCGCCTGGGCAAGTTCGGATATATCGCAATTGCCGTCGGATGCTTTTGTATGCACGTGAAAATCTCCCTTGATGTCACCATCCTTAATCAATTCAGGTAAAGAATTAGTCTTTGCCGCCTCAACCTCACCACTGTCCTCGCGAAGCAATGGCTCGATATAATCAAGCCCGAGCTTTTGATAAATCTCTTCTTCGACCGGCCCTCCAACTTTTCTTTCCCCCTTGAACAAACCGTATTCATTCAGCTTCAGCTTAGCCTTGATGGCGATTTCTCTTAACCGCACGTTATGCTCTTTTGAGCCGGTAAAGTATTGCGCTGCCGCACCGAAACTCTCCTGCGGTACCACACGCACATCGACCTGAACGGGCGAACTCTCCGTTTGGATAATCGCTGAGCCTTTTGTGGACCCAGATGCAAGGACCTCCTCGACGAACCCTGCGTTTGTAAATCCCTCTATGATCCGCTCAGAGGATTTCTTACTCTTACCGGCAGCGACGAGTATGTCAACGTCCCCGATGGTCTCAGCTCGACGACGCAGTGAGCCGGCGGTTTGGATTCTTTGAGTACCGGACAGCTCCCGGAGCAAATAAATAACCATCTCCGCCGCCCCCATTGCCTCATCAAGCCTTATTCGCCCTGTGGACCTTTCCAAAAACTCAATCCCTCTTGTGATTGCTGCCGCCTTCTTATCGCCAAAGCCGGGCAGCGCAGCGAGAGAACCGCTCTTAATTGCACCTTTCAGTTTAGCGATGCTCGTTACATTTAGTTTTTCATAGACCGCCTTTACGCCCTTTGGCCCCATACCGGGTATAGTGAGCAATTCCAATAACTTTGGCGGGATTTTTTTGAGCAACTCCTGATGGGCTGTTATCGTGCCGGTCTTTACAAATTCTTCGATTTTGGCAAGACTTGATTTCCCGATACCGGGTATCTTTACTAATTGGCCCGTTGCCAGCAGCGTCTCGACGTCGGTCGGCATATCGCCAATAACCCGTGCGACCTTTCGATAGCTGTTGATACGGAAACGGTCCTCGCCGAGTATCTCCATTACATCGGCCATCTCATCGAAAAGCTCGCTAAGGATGGCGTTTTTCATAAGGTTGAATTATAACGGTTTTCACCAAGTTTCAAAATGTTAAAATATCCGCTATGAGCAAAGCGGATTGTGATATTCGAATAGGCACTTCAGGATGGTATTATAATCACTGGAAGGAACTGTTCTATCCTGCCGGTTTGCCGAAGAGCAAATGGTTCGAGCACTACGCACAGCATTTCGACACCGTGGAGATCAACAACACTTTTTACCAACTGCCAAAACAGGAAACTCTCGAAAACTGGCACAAACTCGCCCCTAAAGGTTTCCTCTACGCCGTAAAAGCCAATCGGTATATAACTCATATCAAGAGACTGAAAGATGCCTCAGAACCACTGCAGCGTTTCTTCGAAAGAATCGACATCTTGAAAAGCAAGCTCGGCCCTGTTTTATATCAACTCCCCCCAAGTCTGCACCAGGACCTCGACCTGCTCGAAGCCTTCATCAAACTCCTCCCACAGAGGCGACCTGCCGTCTTTGAATTCCGACACAATAGCTGGTATTCGGAAGATACTTTTGAGTTACTCAGGAAATTGAGAGCCGGCTTTTGCATCCACGACATGCCCGGCAAAGAATCACCCCGTGTAGTTACATCCAATATAATCTACATTCGCTTCCACGGCTCAACAGGCAAATACTCAGGCAGCTATTCAAAATCCGCCTTGCAGAACTGGGCCAAATGGCTCAAAGAACACAAGCACGAGGCACTTGGCATCTACGTCTATTTCAACAACGACATCGGCGGCCACGCCATAAAAAACGCAAAACAATTGAAACAGCAATTCCAGTAGAAGCACCCCCGAATGAAGTTTGAGCGTGTTACCCATCCGCAGAAATAGGTGAATAAAATATACTGTGTGGCACCTTCAAACCATGGCCTGAGCAAGGTCGAAGGCTTGTTTGGGGGTGTTTTCTCTCATAATATTATGTCAGGTAAGGACGTTCATGCCCTTTTTGATTGCGTACTGCCGGACGGATTCAATTTCCTCGAAAGTAGGCCTGCGGTTTATTTTCGGATGTGAGGAGGCCTTGTGGCAGGGACGGTACTGGTCCATTACGTTTATTGTAGTTTCTGGGCTAATCTGCTCTGCTAAAAAGTCTATTATTTTCAAGCTGCCGGCTAATTGCTCCGGCAAAACTAAGTGTCTGACTAAAAGCCCGCGTGTAGCTAAGCCGTTTCTAACCTGAAGGTCGCCCACCTGCCGATGCATCTCTTTTACAGCAGCGAAATTTACCTCCGGATAGTCGGGTGCAGCGGAAAGTTCTTCAGCGACTTCGGAGTTTGAATACTTCATATCCGGCATATAAATATCCACGAAACCATCAAGTAATTTGAGTATTTCGACCAAATCATAGCCGCCTGTATTATAGACCATCGGCAGTGTCAAACCGTCCTTTTTGGCCAATTCAATAGCAGCCGTAATAGCCGGAATAACGTGTGTAGGAGTAACAAAATTAATATTTGAGCATCCGTAATTTTGCAAGCCAAGCATAGATTGAGCCAACTGCTCGATTGACATTCGGCGGCCGTGGCGATGATGACTGATATCGAAGTTCTGACAGAAAACACAGCCTAAGTTACATCCGGCAAAAAAAATGGTGCCCGACCCCCCGCTGCCGACGAGAACGCTTTCCTCGCCGAAATGGGGAGCCACCGAGCTGACGAGGGGCAAACAAGCGATTCCACAAAAGCCGGTTTCGCCCTTTCCGCGATAGACCTCGCACCTGCGCGGACAGAGTGTGCAGGGACTCATACAGTCCCACAACTGCTGAACGGGCTTACTAAATGAACCGATATTAGCCGGCAAAAACGTCATAATTTCGTATTTCGTATTTTGTATGTCGTATTATGTTCGAGGTACTGCTCACCGTAGATTTATGCAGGACAATTATAGCATACTCCTTTAATTTAACAATTTCTTACGCAACGCCGCCGATAAAGGACACCCTGGATTCAATAAATAATGCAAGGCTCAATATTATTGCAGAAAAAGCAGATTTAAGGTACAATACTCTTTTAAGTAAAAAAAAGAGCTAAAATGACGGTTAAAAAGGCAAATTTAACAGAACAGGATTTTGATTCGGCGCATCCTATAAATAAACTGCGAGAGTTCAACAAGCTGAAGGAGAACTCGGAGCAAGGGCGAGATTCGCTTGCTCGGCGATTAAGGGCCGGTGAACATGCCGCCGCTACCGAGCTTGTTGACATATATTACAAACAGATTTATTTGTTTATGAGAAGGCTCGGCCATGACCGCCAGGTCAGCGAAGACCTAACACAGGAGAGCTTTCTCAACGCCTGGCACCATATAGCCCAGTTGAGAGACGGCAAAGCGCTAAACGGCTGGCTCTATCGCATTGCCGGCAATGTTTCAAAACTCTACTGGCGTAAGCACAAGGGCAAGAAAACAGCCGGCCTTGAAGGATTTGATGTCCCTGACAGTACTAATGCCCAGCTCGATGTAGTCGAGCATAACGAACAGTTGGAGCAGTTGAAAAATGCTGTTGCAAGGCTGTCAATAAAACTGAGACAAACGATTGTTTTACATTACACACAGCAGTTGACTATCGCCGAATCCGCCGATGCAGCAGGCATTAGAGAAGGAACCTTCAAAAGCAGGCTAAACAGAGCATTAACTGCTTTGAGGAAGCAGGTTACTTAAACGGGCTCCTAAGGAAAAAGAAAGTCGCAATGAGAAAAGAAGAAGAACTAAAAGAGCTATTGAATAAATTGCCGGATGTAACAACAGAACCGGTTCCCCAAGACCTTGGCGTGGATATAAAGCGTCAGATCCCACACAGACTTTCACCCCACAGGGTAGGGATGGATACCATCAACATTATAATTGACTTTAGAATAAACAAACTTGCTGCGGCGGCAGCGATAATCATAACAATAATTTTTTGTGCTACCTTCCTTGGCGGCAGGGACTCGGCAGGCGGCAGTGTGCTTCAGGACAGTATGCTATTGATAAAATATTGGGGGGCTGCCGATACGAGCGACATATCAGCCGGAAGAGCAAGATACGAGCATTTACTTGACCGGGGCGAAAACGTTATATGGTACGGAGACCGGCTCGACTTGAAGGACAGCGATGCAGTGCTGATGCAGCGCAAACTTCCAGATGGTAACTATGAGGTAATGTTCGTTGACAGGTGTGAAAGAGAAGTAAATGCCGAAGAGTTAATACAACTGCTAACCAAGATGCTGCAAAAGAAAACGAAATAATAACTATTGCAGCAGAAATAATGGCCATTTATCGCTTGAATCGCAGCCGATTATATGGTAGAATCCCAGAGCAGGAGTTATGATTTTTGAAAAACTTATTTTTTTCACAGCAGGCAGAAGGATTATTATCATGAGGAGCCGAAGAGGGTTTACCTTGATAGAACTTTTGGTAGTGATAGCCATTATTGCGTTGTTGATGGCAATATTGATGCCTGCACTGACAAAGGTAAAAAAACAGGCAAAGGCCGTTATGTGCCAGTCCAACCTGAAACAGATGGGCTCTGCCGCTGCAATGTACACGAACGATAACGACGGCTATTTCCAATACGGTAATTGGCCTCCATCACCTGGTGCGACAAAAACACATCGTACCCATTGGGCATCGGCGTGGGAGCAGTACTACATAGACCCTGACCTGCGCTGCTGCCCGACAGCCCCGAAATCAAAATCCCAGTACGATGAGAAAGGCCGGCGTACGAATGCCAGGTGCCCGTTTATTGGCTGGGGAATCCGGAGTGGCGGTGACAATGACCAGTGGGTTAGAGGAGGTCATTACGGCAGCTATGGGATAAATGGCTTCGTTTTGAGTAGCCCAACTCCGAACGATGATATCTACTGGAAGAAGGATAATGTTAAAGGCGCAAATCGTGTACCTTTGCTTTTGGACAGTGATTGGATTGATGCCTGGCCGCGGGAAACCGACCCACCTCGTGAATATGAAGATGAGCCTTTTAATACGTCCAGTAGTATGGGGCGTTTTTCCATCAACCGCCACGAGGGGTATACAAACTGCGTTTTTTTGGATTTCGCAGTTAAGAAGGTGGGGCTTAAGCAGTTGTGGCTGCTGAAGTGGCATCGGCAGTACAACATACACTACGCAATCACTAACCCTGTGGACTGGAGCTATGGAAGCGGCTGGATGGCAAAATTTAAAGAGTTTGACAGCCCCCCCTAATCGAAAAATCGACTGTTGTACGGGAAAAAAGGCCGGTGCTTTGGGGCTGGCTTTTCTTGCTGGTTGGTACTTTTTGAAAAACTTTTTTTTAACAGAAAGCAGAAGGAGTATTATTATGAGGAGCCGAAGAGGATTTACCTTGATAGAACTTTTGGTGGTGATCGCTATTATTGCCCTATTGATGGCGATATTGATGCCCGCACTGGCACGGGTGAAGAAACAGGCACAGTCGGTTTCCTGCCAGGCGAGGCTGAAACAATGGGGCCTTATGTTCAAGTTGTACACAGATGACCATGACGGCTATTTCAATGAAGGCTGGGGCGTGGGTGAGACGACGCTGTGGATGAACGCTCTGCGGTCAGAATACAAGGATAACTGGAATATGCTTTTATGCCCGACGGCAACGAGAGTTATGGAAAGTACTGCTGACTGGGGTACGTTCAAGGCCGCGCAACGCGACGTTTCACTTCCCGGAGGTGGATCATACCTTTACACCTTCAGCTATAGCATAAACTCCTGGACTAACTATATGCACGGAGACCGTGGCGACCGTCTGGAGGAATGGTTCTGGAAAAATGCCCTGAACGTTAAAGGCGCAAACCAAATACCGGTATTCGGCGACTCCACCTGGCATGACGCCTGGCCGCGTCACACCGACCAGCCCGTGGAGCATCCTGATGCTTTCGGGATAATGAACCAGGGCACAGCCGGCGAAATGAACCATTTTAGTATCAACCGGCACAATGGATTTATTAATATGCTCTTTATGGACTGGTCTATCAGAAATATCGGGCTCAAGGAAAACTGGACATTGAAGTGGCATCGCGCGTATGATATAATGGGCCCGTGGGCAAGAGCCGGCGGTGTCACGCCCAGCGACTGGCCGCGATGGCTGCAGCGATTTAAAGATTACTAAAAACACCTGTTACACAACAAAAGGCCAGTCTTTCGGGGCTGGCCTTTCTTGCCGGCTAAGGTTTTTTAAAAAGGAAATTTTTCAAACGCGGAAAAAAGTACCATTATGCGCAGAAGTGAAGGATTCACATTAATAGAACTTTTAGTGGTAATCGCCGTTATTGCCCTGTTGATGGCTATATTGATACCGGCATTAAATCAGACGCGGGAACAGGCAAAGACCGTTATGTGTCAGTCGAACCTGCACCAATGGGGCTTCATCTTCCTGATGTACACGGATGACAACGATGGGCGTTTTCTGGCAGGTTACCACCAGGGGGGACATGTTGCTCAATGGCACAAGGCCTTGAAGAAATACTATAAAGAGAAAAAAATATCCTTCTGTCCGAGGGCTATGAGAAATCGTGTAGAAAAAGCTGCCGGCACCGCGGGCTCGGCCACTTGGTCTCATCTTGCTGGAGGTGCATTTTATGCCTGGGGGCAGGGACAAGGACAGACGTATAGCGGCGGCAGCTATGCGGTCAATAGCTGGTGTACAAATCCGCCCGAACAGTACACTTCGGCAGATAACGTTGAAAACTTCTGGAGAACTATCAATAACGTCGAAGGTTCAGATAAGATACCGCTGTTTTTGGATGCTATGTGGATTGACGGCTGGCCCACGCACCGTAACGAACCTCCGCAATTTGTGGACGACATGAATAACAGTATGACACGTTATTGCATTAACCGCCACCACGGGCATACAAATAGCGTCTTTTTGAATCTCTCAGTCAGGAAAACCGGACTGAAGGAATTGTGGACGCTGAAGTGGCATCGTAATTTCGATACAACCGGCCCCTGGACCACAGCCGGCAATGTCCAGTCCTCTGACTGGCCCCAATGGATGAAAAATGTTAAAGATTATTAAGAAATAACAGTCGGGTAAAAGGTTACTTTTTCTGAGATGCTCTGTCCATCTGGTCAGAGTTTTTTGAAAAAGACATTTTTAGCCGTAGAAGAAAAAATAATCTTATGCGCAAAAAAGAAGGATTTACACTAATAGAACTCTTGGTTGTAATTGCCATCATCGCCCTACTAATGGCCATATTGATGCCGGCACTGAATCGGGTAAAGAAACAGGCACGGGCGGTCGCCTGTCAGTCGCATCTGCACAATTGGGCCCTTATATTTTCGATGTACACGGGCGATAACGACGGCTATTTCGGCGGCCAAAAATATGGGCTCGCAGGCGGAGGTGGGGCATGGATAGAGATTCTGCGGTCATACTATAGTAATGAGCCGAAGATACGCTGCTGTCCGGCGGCCACAAAACCTGTCACCGAAGGAGGCCGCAATCCGTATTCTGCCTGGGGCATCCTCGGCAGTAACTGGTCGGGCGGAGGCGGTGGGAGTGACCCAGAGTCAGAAGGGGATTTCGGCAGCTACGGAATAAACTACTGGACCTATAATCCCTCGCTGGCATGGCAGGCCCAGCATTCAGGTTTGCCGCCTGAGAATTACTGGAGAACCTCCAATGTTAACGGAGCAAATAATGTACCTCTATTTGCCGACTGCTGGTGGGTAGGTGCCGACCCAAATCCCTGGGACGAACCTCCGGCATACGACTCCGACACGGGACACTCCTGGGGTTATACAAATGCAATGAATCGCTTCTGTGTTAACCGCCACGACAGCGCAATGAACGGCGTATTTGTGGATTTCTGCGTCAGGAAGATAGGCCTTAAACAATTATGGGCGCTGAAATGGCATCGTAACTTTGACACAGCAGGCGTGTGGACCACAGCAGGCAATGTCCAGTCCTCTGATTGGCCCCAATGGATGAAAAATTTCAAAGACTACTAATAAAATAACTGCTGCACAAAGCAGCAATTCCATATTTAAGATTGTATTGGGCCCACTATTTGAGGTGAAATACAAAATTTAATATCGCATATCCACCCGTGCTGAAAGCCCGCCTCCGGAGGGGCCGAATCAATATCGCAGATCCGCCATCTTTTGGCGGAATCACTTATAGTGCTCTCGATTGAAAATTCCCGTTTGTGCGCGGGTAAGTAGCTTTACAATAATAATTTATGATTTTACACGCGTGAATTTACAACCCTTCAAGGGTATATCATTTTTAAAGGGGCCTATACCGAATCAATCAGTATAGGCCCCGAATTGATGCTAATCCGTTAGGCTATCGTCTGTCACCGCAAAAGAACAATTGCCGCTTATGGCTTCCGGTGCTTCTGGTTATGGAGCCGGCCGGTACAGTCGAATGTCATCAAAAAAGACTAAACCTGAACCACCAGCCTGGAGATTGTTCTTATCACCGAAACCAATAGTAATCGTATTGACATTGGCAAGGTTCACGCCCTGGGCGGCAAACTCCTGTAAGTCGATAGTCCATTCCGTCCAGGCACCTATCTGCGCTGCATTGGGATTATCATGATTGACCATCACGCTGCCGTTGAGAGCCACATACATCTGCTCAGCAGCGTTAGCCGTATCACCGTAGAACCACAGCGATAATACTCCGACACCTTCTTTGGTCCAGTCACGCACCGAGACCAACGGCCTACTTGCCTCAGAGAACTTTAAATTGTTGTCGTAGAAATGCGGCATCGACTGGGAGCCGCCGTGAACAATCGAAGTCTCGACATAATGCTCTCCAGCGTTCCAATCCGGATCAGGATAACCTACGGTAGAACCGTTTGTCGTGGTACCATATCCATCTGTCCACGTGGACCATATCTCGTCGGGTGGATAATCGTTGTAGTCCTCAAAATTGTCCACGAGAAGATAGTCGGCCACCGTAAAGTTCCATACTTTACCTTCGGTGATTGTCGCGTCCGTATTATACTCATCGATACGCCAGTAGTAAGGCCCACTGCCCCAATCGAGAGGTTCGGGTGGTGTATAGTTGGTAGCACTCTGACGGCCTCGATACATGCCCGTGGTATCAGATGCATCAGCACCTCCGACAGAGAGTCCGTCAGTGCCGAAGTACACATCGTGCTGAGTTGCGTTTTCTCCTGGTGACCAGCTAAGCTGCGGCACCTGCCCTATGCCTGGTATTGAGTTATTAGCAGGCATCGGGCTGTGGGCAAGGTCAACATCACCTTTGAAGACCTCGGCTACCTCTTCGGCCGACAGCGGCCTAATCCAGAAGCGGGCGTCGTCCACGATGCCTTCGTATTCGTCGCTCGGGCTGCTATCCCATTCCTGGCCTATTGACCACAGGTCGTCCCCGGCCGGATCGTCATCGGCGTCATCCGTGCCTCGCAGAACTCCATCGACGTATAACCACGCCTCTGCCCCATCCCTGACGTAAGTTATCATATGCCACCGGTTGTCGGCGATTTTAGGGGGGAACAGTGTTTGGGTACTATCTTCCACCATGATCATCCCAGCATCAACACCAAAAATGAAATCGTGACTGCCGCCAAAGTTAGAACCAAACACGGTGCCATCATCCTGCTGCTCGGTTTTGATCCATGCACTTACCGAAAAATTGTTGTTTGTCATGTGTTCAGCTACAGCGTCAATTGCGACATAATCATCGGACCCGTCCAATTCCAGCGCGCCGTCTATGGCCCCGTTAGTTACCCACAGCTGATTACCTTGAACTATGCCATGATGGCCATAGCCGGACGAATCATAGGCGATGCCGCCCTGACCTTCGTCAAACTTCCACCAGCCGATAAGAGCAGGGTCGTCAAGTGTTTTGAAACCCCAGACCTCGCCTGTGTGCCTGGTTGTACCATCGGCCTCGACCCCATCGATCCGCCAGAAGTAAGCGGTGCCAGTCAGAAGACCTTCGGGAGCATAGGTGTTATTAACCTGGTTGCCCTTAAACGTCTCGCCGGTACCGGCATCTACATCGGCTTTATTGGCGCCGAAATACACATCGTGTGTAACCGCGGTGGCACCAGCACCCCAGCTAATGGGTGCATCAGGGACCGCAGATTTGTCACCATTAGGCGGGTCGGGGTTATAGGCGGTTAATGGCGCAGCAAGAAAGCTCCAGACATTACCTGTGTGAATCGTGGTGCCGTCAGACTCGACCTCATCGATCCGCCAGTAATAAGTGGTACCTGGAGTAAAAAGAGGAACGTGCCAGTACATCGGCCAGGTATAGCGGATCATGTAGTCACCAGGCCCCAACTCCGGATTGGTGCCGAAGTACACATCGTGGTACGCGGCAGTATCTCCCTTCGTCCACTGCATAAGCGGCGCGGGCCCACCTGTACCGCCATCAGCCGGGCTGGGATCCATAGCATATGAAACCGACCATTCTATATGCAGCAGAGCCGCGGAGTTCCCTGGCCCAGCCTCGGCACATCGAACGCCTTCGGAGGGATTGGCCGGGTCGTCAAAAATTATCAGCGCCAGGCTATTGCCGCTGACCCAACCAGGCTGGCCGACTATCTCCTCGATGATAGAGGCGATGTCCGAGGTCTGGTCTCTTTCGCCTACTGAGATCCAATCTGCCGGAACCCACTCCAGCTGCGTTGTAGTTCTGGGCCTGCTGGTAACATTGTTCGTGACCTCGGCAAACTTAGCGGCATCGGGACTCAGCTCACCATCGATGATAAGACTAACAGCTTCTGTGCCGCCTTTTGTCTCATCAACCTGGAACTCAACATACGCCTTAGCAATGCTGGCACCCTGAGGAATACCGACATTCGAAAAACGCAGACCTATAACTTGCGGAGTGGCCTTGCCCGTGCCTTCATAGGGCATCTCCAGGTCACTGCTGCCTGTATCAATACCGCCGCCGGAGACACTCTCTTCCGCATCGTCGCTGATTCTGTTCTCCCACACTCTGCCGGCAAAGACCGCATTTGTACCGGCCAGAGCCAGCACCAAAACAAAAGAAGTTAACAAAATAAATTTCTTAGACATAGTTGTTTTCCTTAAAAAAATAGTTGTTTTCCTTAAAAAAGTTGAAATAAATAATTATGTTCTGGCCACACACCAAAATCTCGACTTATCGGGATTGCCTTCAGCAGGCAACTTTAAACAAAACGACCGATAATAATTTTCACACTCATTACATTCTACATTCTATATTTGCTCGGGATAATTTGTTACGATTTGATACTACCTCCCTCCTTCAAAAACTTAAATTCAACAGCCAATACAAATACAAAAACCAATTACAAAGCTCAGACCTTACTATTTTTATACCAGATTCGATGCGTAATTTCAAGAAAAATTTATCTCAAACTTAGGTTTTTTCATGCTCTCTCTCGGTAATTCGCACGGGCCGTGAGTTGTAAGACTTTCTGTTATAAATAGTTATAAGTCTTTACCGTACTGCTTGTTAATGCCGGCATTGACCGGCTTTGTTCTGTCGTGTCTTGGAAAAAACCTGAGTTTGAGCCATTTTGCTATTGTGGCAAATCAGGTTCGGGTGTATAATATTGTGTCAGGCAAAATAGCCTAAATTGACACAGGAATAAAAAATTAACGAAACACAAAGTTGTTTTTGCACATCTCAACAGGTAAACGGAAAAAGGGGTTATTATGAACAGACAAAAAGGATTTACCCCGTTAGAAGTTGATATCCCCGAACGGGAAAACAGAAAATTTCTCCGAAAGTCCCGTAAGGGACGCCTTACGGCGGAGTCCTTAGGACTAACGGGGTTTACGTTAATAGAGCTTTTAGTTGTTATCGCTATTATTGCCCTGTTGATGGCAATATTGATGCCGTCGCTACAGAGGGTAAGGAAACAGGCAAAGACAATCACTTGTCAGTCCAATCTCAAACAATGGGGCCTTGTTTGGTCAATGTACACAGAGGAAAACGACAGCAAATTCCCCGACTATATGGGGGGTAATTGGATGCAAAAGCTCGTGGACTACTACTCTAACAGTGAAAAACTGCTCTACTGCCCGATGGCCACAAAAACTATGTCTGAGGGAGCTCCCGTCCGCTATTCAAGTCTTGAAAATGCCGGAAGCTATGCACTAAATGAGTGGATTTATGACAGCGATGATACAAGTGGCGGACGCAAACTCGAGGAATACTGGAGAAGCACCAATCATAAAGGTCTGAACAACGTTCCGGTTATGGGCGATGGTGCCTGGCGCGCCGATGGCCAACCATACCATATGGACGAACCTCCGTCATTTGATGGGGAGCCGCGAACAGGAGTTGGTACCACTGGAGACGAAATGCGCATCTTCTGCATTGACCGTCACGATGGATTTATAAATGTCCTCTTTATGGACTGGACCACCAGAAAGGTTGGACTCAAAGAATTATGGACATTGAAGTGGAATACCGGCTACAACATATCCGGCCCCTGGACGATGGCCGGCTTTGTCCAGCCCACTGACTGGCCCGAGTGGATGAGGCATTTCAAAGACTACTAATAGATAATCGCAGTAACTTCTTCAATCCTCTTGATGATCTCTGTGGTTTCAGCGGAGTAAGGCACATAACCATCAAAGCCCTTCTGCAGCAAGGCTGCCGACTCAGAATCGCTTAACTGGTTCACTATCGCTATTACCTTGATGGTCCGCAAATCCTCATTAGCACGAATGTATTTACAAATGCCCATCGCATTTATACCTTCGGCCAACAGGCTTACTAACAGAACATGGGGGGCAAATTTCTGAACGACCGCACCTGTCCCAAAATTGCTCTGGACGGTTTGGACCTCGTAGTCTCCCTCGCTTCGCAAAATATCGGCCAAAGCCGATGCAGTTTTGTCGTTGCTGTCTGCTATAAGCACCCGGATTTTGCCCACCGGAAGTGCCGTGGTAGGCATATTATGCACTTTCATAAAGCGAACCAGCTCGCTGACTGGTATTCGCCGGTCCTTGCTGCCAGGTATGCGATAGCCCTTCAGTTGGCCGTTATCAAACCACTTCGAGACTGTTCGAGGTGCGACGTTACAAATCTTGGCTACGTCGCCTGTCGTTAGTACATTTTTGCCTTTTGCCATTTCCAGATTCCCGCCACTATATACTCAAACCGTATCTTTAATCGGTTTTAAATCGAAGGCTGTTTAACATACAAATACAATTTTCGAGCCCCCACCGTTTTGCTTCCCAAAAGCGAAGCAGCAGAGGCAAATAAACGATTATCTCATTTACCACGTCCCATAAATCCATTTGCCTCCACGGTTTTGCTTCGCACCTGAGCCTGCGACACCGACAGGTGCAGGCAAAAGCGAAGCCGGGGGGCCGAATGACAATCGATAATCGAAGATCGCAAATCAATAAAATGTTTTTGATTTATCGGCCGGTGCCGGTACAATTTCGCCAAGGAGATTTTGCTATGCAGATATATTTGTCTCGGCCGGATATCACCGAGAGAGAAATCGAGGCCGTCTGTGAAGTGCTTCGCAGTCCCAATCTGTCACTCGGCCCTAAACTGGCGGAATTCGAGCAGGTCTTCGCTAAGTACATCGGCACAAAGCGGGCTGTCGCCGTCAATAGCGGGACCAGCGGCCTGTTTGTCTCTATGTTGGCACTGGGAATTGCCCCGGGAGACGAAGTTATTACTACACCGTTTACTTTCATTGCCTCCGCAGCTTCTGTTATGATGGCCGGGGCCAAACCGGTCTTTGTTGATATTGACCCGGCAAGTTTCAATATCGACCCTGCTAATATCGAAGCCGGCATTACCGAAAAGACAAAAGCCATTCTACCCGTGGAGGTTTTCGGCAATCCCGCCGGTCTTGACAGGGTTTGCGAAATTGCTCAGAAACACAATCTGGCGGTAATCGAAGACAGTTGTGAAGCCCTGGGTTCTGCATTGAACGGAAAAAAGGTCGGAACATTCGGAACGATGAGTGTATTCGGCTTCTATCCCAACAAGCAGATAACCACCGGCGAAGGCGGAATGATTCTGACAAACGACGATTATCTCGCGGATATCTGCATATCGCTCCGCAATCAGGGAAGAGGCAAAGGCAGCGACTGGCTGGGACACGACAGGCTTGGTTATAACTTCCGGCTCAGTGACATAAATTGTGCGCTCGGCATTGTGCAGCTTTCTCGAATAGACCAGATCAAAGCCAAACGCCGACAGGTCGCAAAATGGTATCAGGAAATCTTAGCTGACGATGACAGACTAATCGTGCCCGCCGAGCCGGATGATTGCGATATAAGCTGGTTTGTCTTTGTTGTCCGGCTTAGAGATGGTTTTACTTTGGCCCAGCGGGACAGTATTCTCCAGGCGATGAGAAGCCAAAACATCCAAGTCAGCAATTATTTTGCACCTGTGCATCTACAGCCCTTTATGGTCGAGCAATTCGGCTATAAGCAAGGCGATTTCCCTGTTACCGAAGCCGTATGTAAAAGCACTATCGCCCTGCCGTTTCATAATAACCTGACTAAAGATGAAGTGGCAATTGTCTGCAAAACATTGAAAGAAGTTTTGGATACAAATTAGACATAGTTTATATCAATTATACAGATTATCAATCCCATGATCTTACCTGCCTATAAGGCAGCGTTGGGGGGTCAATTAAAAAACCGCCCTGGCCTCGCCAGGGCCTCCGCCTCGTTTAGCCCCGGGTTCCACCCGGGGTCCGCACACACCCGAGATGTGCCCATCAACCAATATGAAATCTCAAATCAAAAATCCGAAATCTCCTGCCCCCCCCGCTCCGCCAAGGGCAAATATTCGATTTTGGCTCCGCGGGTGTGGCTAATTTCTCTGGCAACACGGGGTTGCTTGCCCTGGAGTTTACCCAGAGTTTATCCCCGAGAGCCCCCCCTTGACTCGCAGCAGGGGAATGTTAGCTCACTTGCTTTCTAAGTTTACCCTCGATGTTAGCTCACTTGCCTTTCTGTCGGGGGCCGGGGATCTCAATATATTTAGACCATCAACCATTGTCCTGAGTAATCCCGAAGGAGCAGGAATCCACAAAACATCAATTATCAATAATCATTTAATAGGGTAGGGGGTGCACGGCACACCAATTCTTCTAATCTACATCCCCATTGACTTCTTTATCGCCTCTGCCGCTATGTAGCGCCAGCGGAATAGCGATCAGGTGCAGCGTATTGTTAGCAGTTTTCTGAACAGTTTAATGGTTTAATCATTTCTATAAAGTTTATTGATTTTGCCAAGACATTAGCTCCATCAGGACTTTTCCCCGTTTGAAAAACTGTTTTCCAATAATCGTAATTTTGTTTCCCCGCAAAAATAGTAGCAGCCATGCTACGATCTTTCCATAAGGGCAACAAACTCAAATGATCAAGAAAATTCTCTATGTTTTGCCACAGTTGGTCATCAAATCTTTCTTGAAACAATTTTTTGTTATCAAAGAGTCTGCCAGTATTGTTAAAATAATTCTCAATTACTTTTATTAGATATTGTAGCCAATTATAAATTACTTCTTCTTTGCTAATTCTAAATGCTATTAAATGGTCATCTGTAATATCTGCATCCTTGTTATCTATAATTTTCTTTTCAATACGATAAACTCCAGTTTCTGGTTTGAATTTACCTATATATACTTTTTCTGCTATAAGAGAGAGAAGTCTGACGGCTTGATTAATTTCAAGTTCTCTAGGGTTTAATCCTTCGTCACTGCGATGGCTTATAGTGGTACTCAAGAATATTTTCGGATTAACGAAATACCTTAAAAAAGTTTTGTCAAATGCGCTATATGATATAGGAAGCTCTTTCGCTTTCCCTTCAAAATC
>SDBU01003622.1_pt1 | contig 19534 bp, 21 predicted proteins | sample 2277071 | NCBI WGS metagenome assembly SDBU01 (sample SAMN10397929, study PRJNA504765) | marine sediment metagenome | isolation source: marine sediment core GS08_GC12, 126 cmbsf | place: Arctic Ocean: Gakkel Ridge, Loki's castle | collected 2008 | reverse complement strand
GACTCCCTTTGCCGTTGCGGCTTGAATATCAACGTTATCCAATCCAACCCCGGCTCTCCCAATCACCTTAAGTTTAGTTGCTTGTTCAATTACCTCTTTAGTTACACTGGTTCCGCTTCTCACAATAAGGCCATCATAACCAGAGATAACTTTAGCCAGTTCCTCCGGAGAAAGTTTTCCTTTGCAATGGACATCAAAACCCTCTTTCTTTAAGATCTCCACTCCCTCTTCTGCTAGAGGGTCAGTCACTAATATTTTCATAATTTAGTTGGGGAATTCTTGTAGTGGCAGAGTTTACTCTGCTTATTGTAGGGGCTTGATTTATCAAGCCCGTTCTTTCGGGTTCAATAAATTGAACCCCTACATTGTCGAGCAAGCTCGACCACTACATATTGGATTCTTGCTTTCGCAGAAATGACAGCAGCATCTTTTATATTTTACTCCTTTACCGATTCTTTTGTCAATATTTCCTCTGCGGCTTTGACTCCCGCACCGAGTTCAAACTTATAGCCCAGTTCAGAGAGTGCCATCTCCAGCGCAGAAATTGCCAGGATAATGTCCAGTTTGTCAAAGTAGCCAAGATGAGCAATGCGGAATATTTTTCCCTTTAATTGCGCCTGACCACCGGCAAAATTAATGCCGTATTTTTCTTTCAGCATTTTTGTTAATTCGTTGCCGTCTATTCCCTCGGGCACCTTCACTGCAGTCAGGGCATTTGCCGGTTTCTCGGCTAAAAGTTCAAGACCAATTGCCTGGACTGCGGCTCTTGTGGCTTCGGCTAAAATTTGGTGTCTCTTAAGGACATTTTCCAACCCCTCTTCTCTGATTAAACTCAATGATTTCTTCAAGCCGAGGATTAAAGAAACCGCAGGGGTAAAGGGAAAATCAAACTGAGCCAAGGATTTGTGGTATTTCTTCAAATCAAAGTAATATCCTGGTAACTTTGAACTTTCTATTTTCTTTCCTGTCTTTTCGCTAATGCTGAGAAAAGAGAGCCCTGGCGGAAGCATCAACGCTTTCTGACTCCCGGTAATCACCACATCAATGTTCCATTCATCGGTTCGGCAGGAAACCGCACCCAGAGAACTGACCGCATCGACGACAAGAACCGTATCGGGAAATTCGGCCACTATTTTGCCGATTGCTCGAATGTCGGTCAATACTCCGGTAGAGGTTTCACATAAAGTTGTAAAGACCGCTTTAATATCTTTCTCGTTGTTTAAAATTTTTCTAACCGATTCCGGTTCTACCGCTTTCCCCCATTCAACGTCAATGGCAACAACGTCAATTCCATAGGCCTCACAAATCTCTCCAAATCTTTCCCCAAATTTACCCCCTTTAATTACCAGCGCTTTTTCTCCCGGGGAAAGAATGTTGCTTGCCGCGGCTTCCATCGCTCCGGTTCCGGAAGAGGATAAAATAACAACCGGATTTTTCGTCTGAAAGAGATATTGCAAATCCTCTTGTACCTTTTCAGCAATCTTTTTGAACTCCGCGGTCCGATGATGAATGATTGGTCTTGCCATCTCCAGCAAAATCTCCTCCGGCACCGGTGTTGGTCCCGGTGTAAATAATCTTTTCTTCATCTTAATGCCTCCCTTAAGACCTCATCAACATTCTCCACAAAGATAAATTTTAAATCTTTCTTGATTTTTTCATCAACCTCGGTTAAATCCTTCTCGTTCTCCCTGGGTAGAATTATCCTTTTTATTGCTCCCCTCTGGGCGGCCAAGAGTTTACTTTTCAAACCCCCAATAGGAAGAACCTTTCCCCGAAGAGTAATCTCCCCGGTCATTGCCGTATCCGCGCGAACCTTTCTTTTGGTCAGACAGGAAACAAGCGAGGTAACAATGGTAATCCCCGCAGAGGGTCCATCCTTGGGAACCGCCCCCTCGGGAACATGAATGTGAATGTCCATCTTCTGATGAAAATCCTTTTCCGTCCCTAATTCAGTTGCATGCGCCCGCACGTAGGAAAGAGCGGCTTGCGCCGACTCCTTCATTACATCCCCTAACCTTCCGGTAATCAGGAGTTTGCCCTTGCCTTTCATCGCCAGAACTTCGGTAAAAAGGATGTCCCCGCCGTATTCTGTCCACGCCAAACCGGTGGCAACCCCAACCTTGTCTTTCCTCTCGGTAAAATTAAAGGTAAATTTTGCAACTCCCAAATATTTGGCTAAATCCTTCTCGGTGACATCTACTCTCTCCCCCTCCTGATTATTAGTCACAAACTTCTTGGTTACTTTTCGGCAGATTGTGGCAATAGAGCGTTGCAATTCCCGCACCCCTGCCTCGCGGGTATAATTCCTGACGATGGATAAGATTGCCTCATCTTCAATTAAAATTTCCGACTCTTTCAGTCCATTTGCTTTTCTTTCCTTGGGGAAAAGGAATCTTTTCGCAATCTCTAATTTCTCCCAACTCGTATAACCCGGCAGGGCAATCGTCTCCATCCTGTCAAAAAGAGCAAGAGGGATATTCGCCTCCGTGTTGGCGGTGGTGATAAAGAAAACATCTCTGAGGTCAAAACCAACCTCAAGATAATGGTCGCTGAAGGAAAAATTCTGCTCAGGGTCGAGAACCTCTAATAATGCACTGGCCGGGTCACCGCGAAAATCAGTTCCCATCTTATCCACTTCGTCCATCAAAAAAACAGGATTTCTTACCTTTGCCTTTTTGATTGACTGAATGATTCTCCCCGGCAGGGAGCCAATATAGGTTCTGCGATGGCCTCTGATTTCCGCCTCATCCCTGATACCACCCAGGGAAATTCTCACAAATTCTCTGCCCAGAGCGTGCGCTACCGATTTACCCAGAGAGGTTTTACCGCTACCCGGGGGTCCCACAAAACAAAGAATTGGTCCTTTTAGTTCCTTCGTTCTTTTTCGCACTGCCAGATATTCCAGAATCCTTTCCTTAGGTTTCTCCAATCCATAATGGTCCTCATTAAGAATTTTCTCGGCATTCTTAATGTCCAGATTATCCTGCGTCTCCTTTGACCAGGGTAGGTTAATCATCCAGTCCAGATAGTTACGGATGACGGTTGCCTCAGGGGAAAGAGACATCATTTTAGAGAGTTTTTTTAACTCCTCGGTAGATTTTTTCTCTGCCTCCGGGCTCATCTTCGCCTCTTTAATCTTTTTTCTTAAGCCAAGAATCTCGGGAGCGGGCTCCTCCTTTCCCAATTCTTGCTGGATTGCTTTCATCTGTTGCTGAAGATAAAAGTCCTTCTGGGTCTTTTCTATCTTTTTAAAAACCTGTCCCTGAATTCTTTTTTGCACGCGCAAAACCTCGGTTTCATGATTAAGGATACTGGCTAAAACCTTCAGCCGTTCCTTAATTTCAACAGCCACTAAAATCTTGCTTTTATCCTCTACCTTTAAGGGAAGATACCCGGCAATACTATCGGCAAACCGTTCCGGATTATCCGTACTAACTATTGCACCGATAACCTCTCTGGGCATAAACGGATTGAGTTTATTATATTCTTCGAACTGTTCCTTTACCGACCTGCTCAACGCCTCCAATTCCATATCCTTGACAATGCGTACTCTAATCTTTTCGGCAGAAAGGGCAAAATATTTCCTCTCTGAAAAAAGTTTATTAATCTTTACTCGAAAGAGACCCTCTACTAAAATTTTCATCGAACCATCCGGCTGCCTTAAGGACTGCAGCACCTTGGCAAAAGTAGCAAACGAATAGAGGTCGGAGATTTTTGGCTCTTCCTGATGAATGTCTTTCTGAAAGGCAAGAGCAACAAAACTATCACTACTCATTGCTTCCTCGATACTGTTGAGAGAACGTTGCCTCCCCACCAAAAGAGGTAGAACCATCGAGGGGAAGACCACCGTATCCCGTAAAGGAATAAAAGGAATAATCCTCTTAAGTTTAATATCCTCTAATTTCATTTCCTTAATCATCGCTTTTTTGACTTTAACCACGAATTAAATATTATCTGATAGGATTAACTGGATTATTTATGTAGTTGCAAAGCTTGCTTTGCTTATTGTAGGGGCTTGATTTATCAAGCCCGTTGTTTCGGGTTCAATAAATTGAACCCCTACATTGTCGAGCAAGCTCGACTACTACATTTTGTTATGTTTTAATCCTGTAAATCCTGTCAAGAATTGTTTTTGTTCTTTTATTCGTGATTTCGCGGTTATATTTTTACTTTTTCTCCCGTAACACCTCATCGACAATCCCATACTTTACCGCCTCTGCCGCGGACATAAAGAAATCACGGTCGGTATCCTTCTCAATCTTCTCCAGAGATTGTCCCGTATGCTTGACCAAAATTTTATTTACATAGTCACGTATCCTCAACATTTCTTTGGTCTGAATAGAGATATCGGCGGTCACCCCTTGAGTAGCCCCCCAGGGCTGATGAATCAGAACGCGCGATGATGGCAAAACATAACGTTTTCCTTTTTTGCCTCCGGCTAAAAGCACTGCCGCCATACTGGATGCCTGACCAATACAATAAGTGGAAACGTCACACCTGACAAATTGCATCGTATCGTAGATTGCCAAACCGGCAGTAATCGAGCCCCCGGGAGAGTTAAGATAAAGGTTGATATCTTTTTTCTCGTCATCCATCTGCAAAAAAAGCATCTGCGCCACCGCAACGTTAGCAACCATATCATCAATGGCTGAACCAACGAAGATAATCCTATCCTTCAATAAACGCGAATAGATATCATACGCCCTTTCACCTCTGTTCGTTTTCTCAATTACATAAGGCACCAATTGTCCTTTCATAATTTTCTCCCCTTTTTCAATAATTCCTCTATCACTCTGCGACAATCGCTCATCTCAAAAAGAATTGCTTCTCCGATTCCAACTCTTAGTCGTTTTTCTAATTTTCTCTCTCTCATTAATTTGGCGTATTCTGCACTATCGTCTATCGGACAACTTTCTCCCCGGTAACTCCAGGTGCGATGCCTAACCATTCTTCCGTCTGGCAATTCAACCGGGTATTCACTGGTCCTTTTTCCCAGGCAGGGAACGTTATTGGTCATCTCAACCGTATGGTGAAAGGTATTGCTACCATAATCCACTCCCAGAAGAAGTACTTTCCCCCCGTTCTTTTCCAATAAATGAAGAGGAGAGCCCTCTCCCATAGTCGTTACCTGATGATGATTCTCTACATATTTTTTTGCCTCTTTGCCCCAGGCCGCAAAAGGATGGATGGGATTTAGCGAACGATAAACTCCCTTCATTCTCCAGAAGGTATCCGGTACTATTCCATTCTTCGTCGGTGTCTCTTTTGGGCTATAGTAGCCAGGACCCTCTTTCCCAAACGGGGCACCATGATTAAAGGTAGGCATCATCAAAATTCCTTCTTCGCCGATAGTTTCCATCAAAGCAGAGCAGATTGCTTTTGCTCCACCCTCAAGATAGCCAAGAGCAGAAAGGGAAGAATGCACCATCAATTTATCGCCTTCTTTAATACCTAACTTTCTTAAATTTTTCTTAAGAATTTCTTTATCTAACTTGACCTTATAATGAATCTTTAGATAACCGTATTTATCCAAAAAAACGAAGTATTTTATTAAATCAGAAAAATTTTTTTCAGTTAATTTTTCTCCTAATTCACAGTTCAATAGTCCAAAGATTTGCAGTCCATCTCTTTTCCCATCCGCCCAATTTAATGCCTCATCAGCAAATTCCGGCTTATTTCTTCTTTTCAAATAGGGCACCTTTGCCAAAGAGAACGGAAAACCAACACCCTTTCTTTCAATAACGATATTCTCGGCAATCTTTTCTTTTTTGTAGGGGCTTGATTCATCAAGCCCGCGGGTCGGATGAATCCGACCCCTACATTGAAGGTTCGCCTCAATTTTCTTCTTCTCCTCTTCGCATATTTTTTCTAATTCCCTTTCCAGGTCCTCCAGGTCATTGCGAGGCACGAAGTGCCGTGGCAATCTCTCCGTTTTTTCTTTTATGTTTAATCTCTTTAAAGAAGCAAGTCGTCCTTTCTGCCACAAAATATTAAAGTTCAACTTCTCTATTGCCTCATCATAATTAGTTTTATTGCTAATTAATTTACTACTTTCCTCCAGAATATTTATCTTTGCCTCTTTCAAAAGAAGGTTTTTTAAACAGGCAATCTCTTCCTTGTCCACCGTAGCCAAAAAATAGGCATAGGTTGTAATGATGGCTACCATCCTTTTGGCTAAATTCCAATCGGTAATCTTATCAAAAGAGTCCTCTGAATTGTGGTGATATTTCCCCGGGTCCGTCCAGAGCCAGTTAGTGGGAATCCCAATCGTTTTGTCCGGCATAAACGCATCATCGGAAAAATTACCTCTTTCCAGCCGGTAAGGATAAGGAGCAAGATACTTTTTTGCCATCTCCTGCAAAAGTAAGTCCCCAAAAAACGGGGAACTTGCCGGATTCATCCTGACATTGATTGGTTTGCCTGTTTTGCGATAATCGCAGGAAAAATCATCCGTATTTACCGCAGCAAAAATTTTTTCTCTATTTTTTTTCTCCACAAAAAATTGGGCGAAGCCATACCTCTCCTGGGAGATTAAAAACCGTATTCCTCTTTTTAGGTGAGAAATTTTTTTATCCTTGATTAATTTGTTTAATAACCCGGCAATCTCGATAAGAGCCGCCCCGCCAATCGCATCATCACCCAACATCGGTTCATAGAGATGCGCCAGAAGTAAAATCTCCTCATTCTTTTGACCTGGGAGAAGAGCATTAATGGTATTAGTAGAACCATCATAAATTTTACTATCTACAAAAGCATTGACTTTTACTTTGCCTTTTTTAAGCAATTCTGCCAGATAATTTCCCTTGCGCGGGGCGATGGAAAAACAAAAAATTCCTTCTTCCTCTTTGATTTTATACCATCCAGGCCCTTCTCCCCAACCATTAATCCACCAGGTACCGTCCGGAAGGTCTAAATAACTTTCGGAATAGGCAGAGATGATGCCAACTCCTCCTTTTTCAATTACCTCTTTCCTGATTGTTTTGGGGTGAGCATTCTGAATAAAAACGATTTTCCCCTTTAGAGATGCTCCATTTTCCATCTCCTCTGCAGTTACTACTTCTGCAATAAATCCATCTTTTGGCGTGGGAGCGCAGCGGTTAGCAACACAGAATGTTTCATCCTTGTGGTTGGCTAAAATTTTATCAGGAACCTCTGGCTCAACAATTTTTAAAAAAGCATCCTCAACGTCCCAGGCCTCAGGGAGAATATGGTCAAGATAGGTTGTCTTTCCATCGGCAGATAGAGGAATTTTTTCCACAGAAATTCCCGACTCCTTGAATTGGTTAAAACAAAAATCAGCCGATTGATGAAAGCCCTTATAGCAAAAGTCCCTTTCGTAATTATAAATCTGATTGCTATTTTTTTTCAGAGTCCCTAAATCAATCTCCTGCTCGATAATTTTAAATATTTCGGAATACATTATGCCAGAACAACCTTTTTCTCCGGCTTCCAGAGAATTTTGGCTCTCTTTTTCACAAAATCCAGAACCTTATTCTGTTTCAACTGATTCCGCAGTTCCTCTAATCTCTCATTTTTCTCTAATTTTTTCCTTAATTCCTCAGGTTTTTCCTTATTTAATCCTGCAATATCGGTAATTGCCTCATTCAATTCATTTTCACTTATTCCAATCTTTTCCTTCCCGGCAATTTCCTCTAAAATAAAGAAGGACTTCACATCCTCCTCGGCTTGATTTTTTAGTTTCCCCCCTAAATCATCGGCAATTTTTTTAATCTCTTCCTTGCTTTTCCCCTTTAAATCCATTCTGGACAATCTCCCTTCAATCAAACCATCAAGATGTCGGCTTAAAAAAATAGATGGAACCTCTAAACTACTATTTTCCCTTAATAATTTTAAAATCTCTTTTTCTTCCTCTCTTTTTTCCTCTAAACTATCCTCCGACTCCAACTGTTTTCTTATCCCTGCTTTCAGGGATTCTCTCTTTTCTAAATTAAATGTTTCATCCCTGATTTTTCGGTCATTTTTTGCCCACTCCTCAAGCACTTTATTGACATCTTCCTCTTGAACCGTTCTTTTCTCCTTCTTGACTACTAAGCCGGTATAATTACCCAGAGTTACCTCAGGGGCTACTTCAAGGTAAACCTTCCAGGAAAGAGCATCTTCTTTAAGATTAACCTCGGAGATGAGGGGAGTAATAATGGAAGAAATGTTTTTTTCTTTGATTGCTGCCGCGCAGGAAGATGGGACCAATTTGTCAAAGACATCTCCTTTAACCTCTTCGCCAAAATGGGTTTTGATGACATTTATCGGCGCTTTCCCGGGGCGAAATCCGGGAATTTTTGCCCTTCTTCCCAGGTCGGAATAGATAGTTTTGAATTCCTTCTCTACCTTCTCCTTCTCAACCTCTATGCGTAATTCCCGTCCACAGTTCTTTAATTCTTTCAGTTCTGTTTTCATTTTTTCTTGTATAGAATTTCCTTTTGTAGTTGCCTGATTTATCAGGCGTATTTTTCGAGCGGGCGATGAGAATCGAACTCACATGATCAGCTTGGAGGGCTGACGTTCTACCACTGAACTACGCCCGCACATTACGTTTTGTTGTAGTGGCAAAGCTTGCTTTGCCTCAACAATTGTCGAGCAAGCTCGACTACTACAAGATACTTGTGGGCAGGGGAGGATTCGAACCTCCGAAGGCATCGCCGCCGGTTTTACAGACCGGTCCCTTAAACCACTCGGGCACCTACCCATTTTTCTCGCTTCATCTCCAATCCACCCATGCAATTCCTGAAGTAATTCTTTGTCGGAATACCGGACGTGCACCACGCCGTGGAGCATTTTTCTATTACTCAAATTAGGATTGCCTTGCCTAACATATGGTTTCGTAAACTGAGATTTTGGAACACCAGTAACATTTCTCCAATATTTAATAAGTTCTTCCAAATTTTGATTATCATAGGCATAGAGATAAATTCGTATTCTTTTATTACTAACTCCGCATATTTCTCTCAGGAACTTCAAAAAAATTTGAACCATTTTTGGGTCACTATTAGTAAAGTCAATCGTCCTATTACCTCGGCTTCCCTCAGCCCAGTATAGCATTATTCCAGCAAGTCGTAATTTATCTTCTTCAGACGTTAGGTCCTTTTTGACAACATAGCCGTTACCCGAGCGAGAAAGAATTAAATGTCTACTTTCGCTTGACGAACGTCGAAAAATATTTTCTTTTACCATCATTTTGTAAATCACCCAATGCGGCACTCCAAAGAAATTTGCTATTTCATTTATTGTATAGTCCTTGGAAAAATAAAGGTTCTTAATTTTTTCTGGGGTTAGCCCCATCTTTTTTCTCCGAAGGGCAATTTTATGCTGAATTGTTTTCCTCCCTTCAATAGCAGCAATTTTTCGATTTTTCGTCAACCTTTCCTTCTGCGTCGGCGTTAATTCTATACCCTGGCACCAACGATGAATAGTGCTTTTAGCTACCGCTAATTGATTTTGAATTTTTCTATAAGAATATCCTTTTTCCCTTAATTCTCTTGCTTTAAGCCGTTCTGTTATTTTAGGTTGCATTATTGATTCAATCCTCTTTTTAATCTTTTATTCTAACACAAAAAGAAAAAAAATAAAAAAGAGCCACCTCTCGGACTCGAACCGAGGACCTGCGCATTACAGGTGCGCTGCTCTACCACTGAGCTAAGGTGGCAATACTAAATAAAAATGATAACATAGAAAGCACAAAAATAAAAAATATAACCCCTTTTGTCATCCCGTAGGCCACTTGTCATTCCTGCGAAAGCAGGAATCTAAATACCCCGTCTGCTAACGCAGACACCCCTTTTATGAAAAAAGGGGTTAGAATACCCCGTCAGACCTTTGGTCTGCCACCCCTTTTGTGAAAAAAGGGGAATAGATTCCCGATTACTAACTTCGGGAATGACAGCGATGTGGTTTTGTAGTGGCAGAGCTTGCTTTGCTTATTGTAGTGGTCAACCTTGGTTGACCGACTAATCAGGAAGGTTCTTTTTTAAGGAAGCAAACAGCTTATTCAGGGCTTCGGCTAAACTATGATAAAAATCTTTAGGTCTTAATTTTATTGGTCTCTCCGGGAATTTCCCTTCCGCCGCCTCCTTAATAATCCTTTCTATACGGTAGAGGGGACCAACGATGCGATGGAGAAACCAGATTTCCAACCATGCGCCAATAAGCAGAAGAAACCCGCCAACCCAAATTAATCTCCTTCCCAGAATTGAATCAATCTCTGCCTGGAGAGAAATAAGTTGTGGTGAAGCGGAGATATACTTACTTAAAAGAGTTGACCAGATTGTATAGTAAACAATGATTCCCACCAGAATTGTGGTTACGGCGATTACCCAGATAGCAATAACGGCATACCTGAGCTGTATTTTCTTGTTTATTAAATATTTACGACGTGTCCATCTTGCCATTTTCCCTCCATTTTAAATTAGGAAAATCCACCCTCAGCCCAGACAATATCGGCATTAAAACCTGTTCCTCCCTCCTTTTTGTCCACCCCGTAACTTCCCAGGATATAACGGGTTTGCTTTGAGGTATTGCTAAAAATAGTTAAAAATATATAGGAGCCGGGATTACTGGTTAACCTTATCCTTAAACTATTATAGGCAAGAAGGGTAACGTCCTTTTCTACAACGGGAACATCATCCTTAAACTCATCAGGGGAAACAATCTCTGCCCCATTAAGCCAAACCGTTCCTGAATGGACTATCTTGCAGGTATTCTCTACCACCAATTTTGCATCTCCCGGGGTAGCGGAAAAATAGAAGGTTTCACCCTTAGGTGGACCACATTCACCACGGGAAAATTGAGTCGGTCCGAAGACCGCACCCGGATGAACGATATAAAAATAGTCCTTACCCCAGGGGTCAAGAGGCAAAGAAGAAAGATAGGGTCCATCCCAACTATCCCCCAGGATGGAAGACGGTGCTTCGCTTTCAAGCAAATCACGCAGAGAAAGGTCATCTCTTCCGGGTGGGTAATATTCGGCATCGTTTTTCACCATCTCTATTGCAATCGTGAGGTGAGCAATCTGGCTTTTAGCAACACTAATTTTTACCTTTTGTTTCACCTGCTTTACCAGACGAAAGGAAATATTTGCTAAAATTAAGATGATTGTTAAACCAACGAGAAGTTCGATTAAAGTAAACCCTTTTTTCTTCATTATATCAATTTATGTGTCATTCTGAGGCAGCAGCCGAAGAATCTCCTCTTTCTTGTCATTCCCGAAGTCCTTAATCGGGAATCCATTCCTGTCATTGCGAAGCCGAAGGCTGTGGCAATCCAAGGCAGTCATTGCGAGGAGCGATAGTGACGTGGCAATCTCTCTTCTCGCTTTTATTCCAACTCCGATGAATACAAATTCCTAATCCGCACATTCTGATAAAGCACAATTGCCTGATTAATGTCCTGAAAAGTATTTTTGATGACCAACTTGATGCCCACACGTTTGATTTCACTTGTAGTAGCGGCTGGCGTATTATCCTCTTTATAGAAATAAAAACCTGAGGAATGAGGAAGGTCGGAAGGTTTATAATAAATTTCTAATTTTCCATCCTTAGCATAAGTGGGTTTGAGGTCAAAATATTTATAAGGGGAAGAAGCAGTAGGGTTATAAGCTCCATCTGTATCACCAGCGTTTATATTCCTATACAAGGACTGGGCAGCAGATACTAATTCATAAATTACTGCTCCATTTGGAGTATAAAAAGATAAACAATGAGGTTTATCTATAGCATTAGGGAAAATGGTTGTTGTAGTATCATCAGCGGGTGCAGGAGGCGTATCTGGATGATAAACTCGATATGCCGCAATCAGCCCCTCCGTCGCTGTTTTTCCCGGCCCATAAAGTATTGTATTCATCAGGGACGCTCCCCACCTCTGATTGTTACTGCCTCTTTTTATTGTCTTGCTAATGGTATATGCCCTACCAAAGATAACGGCAAGAATCGCAAAAGCCATCACCATTATGCCGCAGGCAATCATTGTCTCCAATAATGTAAATCCTGATTTGTCATTGCGAGGAGCGTCAGCGACGTGGCAATCTCGAGATTGCTTCGCTTTCGGCTCGCAATGACCCTGTCGCTTTAAACTTTTAGAATTGTCCATTTCTCACCTTATAGGTATAGGTTGTCATCAACGGCTTATCATTCTTATAAACGGTAACCTCGGTCTTGAGGAGATTCCAGGCAGAGTTACTAAAGTTATCCGATCCACCACTATATGTGGGTCCACCCGCTCCATCATCGACTGTATGACCATCGTAAGTAGTTATTCTTCTCCTAAAACTATAATCTGCATTAGCAGGGTAATCTTCAGCAGGGTCGCCACCGGTGTAAGTTAAGGTTTCCATTGTCTTAAGCGGAGGAAAGTTTATATCCCTTACCTCATCCACCGTATATTGCGCCACGGCAGAGGCGGTCAAAATCCCCATTATATCCCCTTTTGTAGAAGTCATACTGGCTAATTTCCCCATAATCACCAGAGAACTCGCCACCGATACTGCAATAATCGCCATTGCGATTACCGCCTCCAAAAGCGTAAATCCTTTTTTCATTTTATTCCTCTTAACCTCTTTTCGACAAAATCCATTACCTTCCGCAAAGTTTCCAATGCCTCTTCCGCATCATCCTTTTGTGGTAAACCTTCGGGAAGCATGCCGGGAAGAGCATCAGGATAACGGGTAGGGATATAATATCTATCCAAAATTGAACATCGGGATTTCAATGATTTAAATTGATGGTCAATATTGCTACATAATTCTATCAATTCTTCAAGAAAATGTATTTTGGGAATATTTTGTTTTTTAGTTCTCAAAAAACCCTTAAGCGTTTTTTCAACTCCTTGCTGAGAATGAAAACATGTCTGATTGTATATTCTCCTCTCCAAAGCGCCTTCCGCCATTAAAAGGTCCTCTCGAGCAAAATCAAACCAATTGTTTATCATAAAGCACTCTCCCTTTTCTCAGAATCTCGTCTTTTATAAAGTAATTATCATCTTTTACCATATTCTCGAATTCTTCAGGTGTATAAACAATAAAATCCACTCCCAATTTTGGAGATGTCATTAAACCAACTTTTTGCATTCGTTTAATAAATCTCGTCTTTGTCTCTTTAATTATTGCCAGGTCAATATCACTCCACTCATGCACTTTGCCATTGACTAAAGAGCCAAAAAGAATGATTTTATCGGGTAAATATTCCTTGATAATAATATCGGTAATGCGTTTTAGTTCTTTTTCCAAAAGATCTTTTCTTTGTTTGCCCTTCTTATCATTCCCACAATAAACCATTTTCTTGTCATTCCCGCAGTCCGTGAGCGGGAGTCCATTCCTTATTTCAACAATTTAACAAATTCCTCTACCGAAATACCTGCTGTCCGAATAATTGACCTCAATCTCCCTCAACCCAATGGGACAGAAATCTTATCCTCTTCTAAACTATGGATATAGCAACTTATTGCCTCTTTGATGTTTTGGAGTGCCTTTTCCCTGCTTTTTCCTTGACTCACACAACCGGGCAAACTTGGACACTCTGCTACCCAAAAACCGTCTTCTCCTTTATAAATAAGTACCTGTCTCATTGTTCCTCCGATTTAACATTTTCATTTCTGTCTCCAACTCCCCAGAACCGGCAGATAGACCCGTCTGCCACCGGATAGACGAATATGAGTGGGTCCAGAAGAGTGACCATATAAGGGGTAATTGGATGATTTATAGGGAGTAGAATCCCATTCTAACGTGCCACCATTAATATTCACAATGCCATCAGCTCGATTTGCTACAACGGCATCTGTCCCACCAGCAACCAATACTCCGGTGATATCACCAGTAGTTAAAGTGATTGTAGCGTTATCAGTAGCTGTCGCATCCCCGCTTCCGGCATAGATAAGTCCGCCAAGAGGATTTCCTATTCCTATATCAATATCAATAACAGCATTCTCGTTTTCACTATAAGCAATCAAAGTAGGTTGATTAATGGTAGCGAGATTAACCGTTAGTTGAGCAGTTAGGTCTATTTTCGCTTCAGTACCACTTGCCTCATTTGCTGAAGAATAAGCGATAATTGCTGCATTCTGATTACTATTGACATTAACCGTAGTAGGAGTATTTATGTTCACCGTAGCACTTTCTAGGGGTGCTAAATTCTTAATCAGGATAGGTGCTTCTATATTGCCACTTGGACCGATAATGCAGAGATTAGTCTGCAAAGTGATGCTTGCTCCTGATGTACGGACTCCCCCAAAAGTGCCGCCATTAAGGGTGATATTCCCTTGAGCAATAACACTTCCGCTGACGGGAATGGTCTGGTTAACAATGGTAATATTTCCCGAGGCACAAAGGTCACCGTTAACTTGAATATTAAGGTCGCTATTGATATTAAGATGTCCACCCATTGCCTTAAGAGAATTTTGTATATCTACACTTGCACTACTAATATCAATACTCCCGGTTGCTTGAAAATGACCGAGAACCTGAGCATTTCCCATAAATATCACATTTCCTTGAACTTGAGTCAAAGAACCGAAAGGAATAGTATCCGTAGCATCAAAGGTGAAAACAGGTCCTGCAGTCACATTAGCTTCTGGCCAAGGTCCTCCTGCATCAGGGTCATATGTTGTAGGATAAGGAGGGCCGGGGTCTGTATATGTTTGATCAACTGGTCCAGTGAAAGTTGGCAAAGTAACATCAGCAGGGGCAGTAGGAGCGGGAACAGCAAATTGGATGTCTGGAATTGTTGTTTTAGAGCAATTTGTCGGTGCTCCTCTACCATCCGCAATTCCTCCTGTTGCGGTAGCAGAAATATTACCAGTAATAGCATTATTAGCAACAGCAGCAGTAATTGTAGCCGCATTTGCATATACCGTATGCTTATTAAATGCTTCGGCAACCCCTTGTCTGGAATCTTGCCTTCCGGCAGGAGTTGCACTATCATTATCTCCTCTTACAAAAACAGAAAGGGTTCTTTTTATCCCTTTATAGGTGCCGGCCGATGTAATTCTATCTGTATCCGTGTCACTTGAAACATTATCGGTAAAAGTTACTTCATAACTACCCCCCTCAAGAGTGCCACTTATAGTAGTTGCAGTGGCATTAGAAGTAGCTCCGCTGAAAGCGGGAATGGAAGAACTATCAAATGGATAATCTCCGTCAACCCCAAGATGGGGATAATTCATCCGGTACAAAGCATCCGCAACCCCGGCTTCGGCAAGATGGAGGGCAATAGTGGCTTTTTTGGCATAGTTTGCCCGACGGGTGCTACTTGTCGCAAGCAGGCAAAGGGTGGAGACCAATGCCAGCAGGATAAAGGCAGCCATCAGTGCCGCAATCATCGCCATCCCTTTCTTATTATTCTTTTTCATTTTTGTCTATAAATCTCCCGAATTCGCTAAACCACAGATTCTAACTGCTTCTCATTTTGAATTACTACCGTAGGATTTTGATTCTCTTTAGGCACAGGAAGTTCTTTTTCTTTCAACAGTTTAATATGCTCTACCATCCCCCACTTAGCGTTGTAAAGAGAATCTTCTACCGAATGTCCAATCCCGGTAAATCCCTCTAATTCCGGAGAATAGAAGCCAAAGAAATTCGGATCCTCAGTAGCCTCTATAACCAAAGAATATTTTAATTCAATCATTTTGTTTCAGAACTCTGATTAATTCACTAAATTTCATTTATTTCTTATCACTATTGCTGCCGCAATCATCGCCATCCCTTTCTTGTTATTGTTTTTCATTTTTTAAACCTCTGTCGAGCAAGCTCGATTACTACAACTACATCAGCAAAGCAATCTTTGCAACTACATTACGCCCATAAGGGGCTACACTACAACTACATCTGTCATTCCGTCATTGAAGTTAATAAATGTTTCCTCTTCCACCTATTGACTCTATAAGGATAATGTTCTCGCCTCTTTCCACTCTGTAAACAACTCTCAAATTCCCAATTCGCAACCGATGTTTTCCCGCTAATTTTCCCTTTAACTTTTTAATGTCATTTCCGACATAAGGATTAATTTTCAGATTTTCAATTGCTTTGTTAAATTTCTTAATTGTTTCTTTGCCAATTTTATTATAGGATTTCTGGGCTTTTTTATGAAAGAATATTTTAAACATTTCGTTTCACTTTTTCCCAGGGAATAAAATTCTTCCTTTGCCCTCTTTTCCAATCATCATCTGCTATTTTAATTTCCTCCATCATTTTCTTATTGCCCAATATTTCCCAGCTGGCTTCCCATTCCTCTCTATCTTTAAGATATTCAATAAAATCAAGAGCAACTTTTAATTTCTCTTCAGAAAGTTCATTTAGAGAAGACACCGCTTCCTCTTGATATTCCTTTATTTCTGTTGTTTTCATATTTTACACCTCCATTTTTACTGCTGTCGAGCAATCTCGACTACTACATCAGCAAAGCAAGCTTTGCAACTACATCTGGATTCCTGCCCACATTGCTGTCATTGCGAACGAAGTGAAGCAATCTCTCACTTCTTATGAGATTGCCACATCGCTAACGCTCCTCGCAATAACACATCTTTATTACTGTATCCCGGCATTGAAGTTGAAGTAAAGGTCATCATTGTCTTGGGGATAAGCACCGCTATTTATACTTGCTCCATCAGGATCCCCCCAACTATCAGTATCAAGAGTTTTATTTGCTCCGGCAGAGATAATTACCATTGTTCCCGAAGCACCGGCAGGCATTATCCCGGAATCCTGGGACCAATACATCCTATATTCCTGTCCCCAGGGGTCAGTGGGTCTACCGATAACCTCAGCTATCCCCGGAGGATTAGCATGCCCAGCATCAACTACATATTTCTTAATAGTGGTATAAGGACCCGACCATAAAGTTTGAGCATCTGTGGCACTACCAGCGATAATGTCATCATCATCTATGCCATTGGTATAATCAGTTGATACCCAGTTTCTGACTTGAAGCGCTGTATAATCATGAGAAACGGTTGCATCATCCTTAAGAGAACCACCTGGCCCCTTTGCCACATCCTCCAACCGCACATAATACCCAACCTCGGAATAGACCTGCTCAATGATGGCGGCGAATTGCGCCATCTCGGCAAGGGCTCTGTTGTTCTTGGCGTTGGTAATCGCTTTCTGCGTTGCCGGTAGAAGCATTGCGGCAATGATGGCAATAATCGCAATCACCACCAATAATTCCATTAAGGTAAAACCTTTTTTCTCCATTTTATCTCCCCTTACTTTTTTAATTCCTTCACCTGATTTTCTAAGTCCTTAACCCGCGCCCGCAGTTTTTCCTTTTCTCCCTTTACTGCCATTTTCAACATTCTGAGCAACAAACCAATCGTGGACAAAAAGAATAACAGGGTAAGAACGGTTGGGCTGTTATTCCCAACTCCGGGAATAACCCGCAGAGAAGCAAATTGCAACATACCTAAGTCATCTATAAAAGATACAATCGTGATTACGGCAAAAACCAGACATATCCAGCGCATAATTTATCTCCTTTCGTTCTGTGGGAAAGGTCTCCAGACCTTGGAGTAGCAGAGCTTGCTCTGCGCGAGACAAGTCTCGCTACTCCGCTCTCGACATCAGGAGATGTCTCCCACATTATATTGAGGATACTTCCTGATTATTGCTTCTAAATTATCCTGAGTAACAATCATAAATCTTTCCTGAAAAAGTTCTTCAGGAGTTTTTTCTTCGCCTTTCTTCATTATATGCACCTCCGGGGTGCCGGCAACTACTGCATCTACATAACCTTCTTTGATGAGTCCAGTAAGTTTTGGACTCATACTGGTTAATAAAGCAATTTTGGGAGGGGATTCCTCTGAGAGAATATCTAATTTTCTTAGTTCCAAGGGAAACTGACTCAAGAATATTATACCGGAGACGTCGGGATTGTCTGACAATTGCTGATTATAGAACTTTAACAATTTATCCTCATAATCGGTTTCCGATTTTGTCTCTATCTGGGAGGTAGAGACCACTTTAATTCTTATTTTTTTAGCCGCTAACCCTTTTTTCAAGCCCTCTACGTAAAAGTCATCACCTTCGGAAGTAAAGACAATGACCTTGCCTCTCTGGGGAAGATAACTGGAAAATGCCTCGCCCAGTTTCGTGCCAATTAAGCTGTATAGTCCCTCTCGTGAAGAAGAAGAGGGTTTATAGGTTAAGCGATAGATGATAAAACCTAATGCAAGAAGTATGATTAGTCCCGGAACTATCCCTTTAAATTTCATCTTTATGGTCTCCCCATTTCATAATGCCCTTTTATTTCCTGAGCGGAAAGAGCACGGTTATAGATTGCCACTTCACCGATTAGGCCGTGGAAAAACGTAGAAGTTGCATCTCCCCTCGTCCCTATTTTTATACTTTCAACTCCTTCATAATCCGAAAATGTTGCAGATATATCTATGCTCTCTCCATCAACAAATCCCTCATAAGTTTCAGTCGATTTATCCCAAACCATTGCAAGATGATGCCATTTATTATCGTTAATATCACTGATTGCTCCCATTTGTTTTCCTCTAAACCAAAAAATGCTACCCCCACCTGAATAAACAAAAAACCAGTCGGATTGATAGGGTGATAATTGATTACCCTGGCAAATAGCGTAAGATTGGTTTCCGCTAAACTTTGTCCAGATTTCAGCGGTAAAGTCACTCTTGCCACTTAAATTGTCCAACTTTTGGTCATTTCCACAATCAACATAATCACCTCCATCAAGATATAAAGCATACTTTCCCGCCCATCTGCCTTCTTCCCTCCATGTGGGATTGCCAACAAGTGTTCCATTCATATTCTCCGGGTCGGAATAACTGCTGAAATCTATGGTACTTGCATTAAAATCACCCACTGTTGCCATATTCCTTGCTGTATCACTGACGGTTCCATCTGCCAGCTCTGGTTGTTCAAAAGTATAGTAGGCAACAAGGGAGGGGTCACAGCGAAGATTATCCTTATAGCCAAGCCAGCGGCCATATTTGGCACTTTCCCTTGCTCCCTGCAGAGCGGGAAGAATGAGGGCTGCCAATAACATAATTATTGCCAGGACGACAAGAAGTTCGATTAAACTAAAACCTTTATTGGGACAGTCCCTAACTATACTTTTATTTTTCATTCTTAATTCGTAATTTTCCTTTATGGTCTCCCCATTTCATAATGAGCTTTTATTTCACCGGGACTTAAAGCACGGTTGTAGATTGCCACCTCACCGATGAGGCCGTTGAATGCAGTGCTGCTACCGCCTAATGCCTTACCAATCCAAAGATTTTCTGCATTTGTCCCTATTGCTATGGAAACATTTTTAGTTCCAACTCCTATTCCATTAATATACCATCTCATTATTGAACCATCATAAGTACCCGCCACATGTGTCCAGACATTAGACGAGAGAGAACCCTGGCATTGCCAATACCTGTTAGAACCATCAGAAATACCAAAGCCGAGGCCAGTATTGTTAACCCACAGAACATACATATAATAAGGTTCTGACCAGGCAGTGTAAGATTTAATAGCTATTCTCCTATGGCCTCCATCTACTATTCCGTTTATCCATGCCTCAAT
>SDBU01003621.1_pt1 | contig 19535 bp, 28 predicted proteins | sample 2277071 | NCBI WGS metagenome assembly SDBU01 (sample SAMN10397929, study PRJNA504765) | marine sediment metagenome | isolation source: marine sediment core GS08_GC12, 126 cmbsf | place: Arctic Ocean: Gakkel Ridge, Loki's castle | collected 2008 | reverse complement strand
CGCAGGATCGGCTGCGCACCAGAGACGTTCCAAGATTGCGAAAAATCGTGGAGGTTATCCAGGGCATCGGAAAAGCAGTATTGCTCTGGGAGTGCCATTTCTAATCGTCCTGCGCGCCCCTTAGCCTGGTTCGAGTTTCTTCCACCAACTTGACTCGTTCCTTGGGGCCTACATCGCCTTGGTTGTCTTGCACTATGTCCTCCACCGCCTCTTGTACGCAATGCTCCGCTACTTCATACCGTTTCGTCTCCGGCGGGTTCTCCGGCTCGGGAGCAGGTGCGTTGACAAGGCCGGATACCCCGTAGCCCTTGGCTAGGGCCTTTTCTTCGACCTCTTTGCGGCTGCCAAACCAGCCCTTCAGTTGCGGCGAGTAACTCTTGCCGCCGATCGACACTCCGTCGCGCTTCGCCTCAGCGATCTTGAACCGGCGGGTCCGCTCGTCGTCACCAAACCCCAGGTCGCTCCGGTTCGCCATAAAAGTGGTGTCGGTGTGCAGGTTGACCAGGCCAAAGGGCAGGCTGGTCCGCAGTTCGCGCCGACGCTGTTTGCGGGATACTGTAATTTTCATCAATCCTTTTTCTGTTTCTTGGCCACGGCTTGCTTGGCTTCGGCGTCGATCCGCTTGCCCTCAACCGCCGCTTCGCCCCGCACCTGGTCGGGTGCCAATTGCAGCCCCTCGGGGATCATCAGTTGATCCAACGGCCGCTCCAGTCTGTCACCCAACATGCTCACCATCGCGTTGAACGGCCCGGGCACGCCGGCCATCGCCAATGTCACCAACGGCTGGCCAAGCACCTGGACGATCTCCTGGGTGTCCTGGACGTCCTTGGCCTTGTTCTTCCGCCGCGCGGTGCCGTGGGCCACCGTGTAAGCGAACTCACTGGCCGCCTGGTACTCGTCTTTGGTGTTGATCAGCTCCATCCATTGGGTGGTCATCGGGCCATGGCGCTCCTGATCGCTCTGCGGGTATCGCTCGCCGAACAACGGGGCAACCGTCTCGCCGGACACGAACAACCGAGCGGCCAGACCTTCCTTGGCCCCGGCTGCGGAGAGCCAGTCTTCGACGCCGTCCGCGTAATCGTCCGGACGCGAACTGGCGTGGGCCTCGCGGATAGTGGCCTCCTGCGCCGAGCGGATCTGCCGGGCACCCTCCGAGCCGTAGAGCAACGGTTCCAGCCCCGTGGCCTTCTCAAACGCCTGCTCAGCCATCACCACGATCCGCCACAGATCCTTGTTGATCTCGGGGAATTCGATGAACTTCATCAACTTACCAAGATCCTCGCCCGGCAGTCCCGACGCCTTTACTATTTCCAAGTCGAAACCGGCTTCGACGCTCGTGGTAATGTCCGCTTCCAGCGCCTCGCCGACGACCAGAATGTTCCGGCTGCTGACCCGAATCCGGGACATGATGAAGCCATACAAGTAGTCCAGAAAAATCTGTATCGGCAGCCCCGGTTCCAGGGGGCTGGAGGTCCAGGGATCTCCCTGATGCGGCTTGAGGTCCAGGAAGCTCGCCGGCCAGGGATTGCCTGCCATGTCCGCGTAGAAGGGGATCGGCCATTGCAGCCGCTGTTTCATCTCCTCCACGCCCTCGTCGCCGGTCAGCGCCGCGGGGTTGAGGTTCATGGGGTAGCCCAGCCCCGGCATGATCTCCAGGTAGCAATTGTGGCCCAAGGCGTCCAATGCCTCCCCAAGCGTCTTCAGCTCCTCCGCGCTGCCGTCGAGCCAGTGTCCCAGCCCCATCCGCGAATAGACCTCGTAGTAGACGCAGATGTCCTGTTCTTGCTGAGATTTGCCGCCGGTTGCTTCCTGGAGCTTGCTCTGCCGCAGGGCACGCAGTTGCTCACGCGGGATACCAGTTTCTTCACTCACCCGCCACACACTCCGTTCCCGGCGGCGGTAGATAAACCCCGCGTCGCGAACCAGCTTCGTATCGGCGTCGATCCCCACGTCGTCGACGCTCACAAAACGGCTGGCCGGGATCTCGCCGGCCGGTGCCTCGACCATCTCATGCCAGAGCACTGCCCGTCCTTTGACGAACCCTTCGGGCAGTGCCAGCCGGGCCTCTCGCTTGAAATCGTATTCCGAACTCGCGTAATTCAGCCACCATTCCATCAGGTAGCAGGCCAACTGGTCTTGTGTATCGATCTGTTGCCGAGCAGCGGCCATGTCCGGCATCAGCTGGGCCAGCTTGGCGGGGATCGGCGGACGCCGCGGAGTCACGTTGCGGTGGGGCAGTTGGCTCAGCACGTAGGCGCCCATCAGGTCGGAGAACTCGGCCGACTTGTTGATCCGCGGCCTGTACCAGGGGTGCTTGACGTCCCCGAACGGCTGCTCCAGGCCCATCTCCAGGTAGACCTCGCGGTAGGAGCGGCCCAAGAACGACCAGAGTTGCTTGGCAGTCTTGCCAAACTGAGCCTGTTTGGCCTTTTCGCACAGCTCGAACTGCTTTTCCCAGACCTGGCAGATCGAGTTGAGTAGCTCTGGTACGTCCATCGGTCAACTAGACTCCCACGGGGGCCGCCTCGGCCTCCGCCAATGCGTCGGCCTCCGCGGCACTGCGGATTTGCTTGCGGGGACGCCCCCGCCTGCGCTTCGTGTGTTCCTGCGGTTGTTCCTGCGGTTGGGCCGACGGCTGGACCTGCTGCCGTGCAGCCATGTCGCGTATCTCCAGCATCAGCTCTCCCAGCCGACCCTCCAGGGTGGCCATCCGGGCGGAGAGATGCCGGCGCTGGATCTCCCCCTCGCTTATCCGGTACACGCCCCGGTCGTCAAAGTCCTGGAATACGCCGGAATGGGTCTGGCAACGTGGATCGTCGGCTTCCCAGCAGTCGAAGTGCTGCTTGCCGTTTATGCTCAGCACACTGACGGTGCCGCCGCTACAATCACACACCCAGCCCAGCGTCTTGTCGCTCTGGCTGGGGTCGCTGGAAATCTCCACCGGGCAGCCGATGAAAACGGCCGGAGCCTGGTATTGGTTCATCTCACTATTCATCTCCTTGCGGAGGTAAGCGGTGATCGGCGATCTGGTTACAATGCGTAGCCGAGATCGCCGGCGGTGGTGCTGCGGCGGCGCCTTTGCCGTCGCTGATGCTCCTGAAACTGTCGGAATACTTCCTCGTCTTCAGTGGGTTGTGTCCGCGGCGGCTCGTGGTAGCGGGGCCCCAAACCCGCCAGGTACTCCAGGGCCTCCAGCAAGTCGTGCTCCAGCCTGGCCCGCTTCTCCTCTGCCCGGCGGTCCATGTGGGCGTGACGGATCTGCTTGTCCAACTCGGGGACCATCCCCCGAGCCACCTTCAGCTTGGGCGTGCCCCCGAACGGGCCGTCGCGCCGCAGCGCCATCCAGCCCCGCAGGGCCTCCTCCCGGGCCGGGATGTCCGGAGTCCCCTCGAAAAAGCCGCTCATCGGACCCTGCTGCGAGAACTTGACCCCTGCCTGGTGCAGTGCCTCGGCGTATTGCCGAGCCACCGTAAGCTCCTGCCCGCCCTGGCGAGACTTGCCCATCCGGTAGTCGCACACGATCGCCTCGTACTGTTCGCCCCGCTGGCGGATACGCTCGGCCCACGTGGCGTGATCGGAGTTGCGTAGATCAAAACCGCCGTAGAGCCAAACGTGCTTCTCTTCCGGATCCACCGCCAGGAAGATCGTCCCGCAGTGCATCGTGCCCGGGTCCAGCCCGATGTACCGGCACCAGTTGGGCGGGATCTCGAACGGCTCGTAACCGTGCACGTCCTGCGGATCGTAAGTCGGATAACAGCGGCGGCCCATGATCGCGTACTCACCGTAGTAACGAACCTTGCGGTCGTCCTCGGAGAGCGAATCGTGAAACGCCTGCTTCTCCTCGTCGGGCACGTAAGGACAGTCCTTGATCAGCGCCTGAAAAGCCTTGACGTGCTCGGAGCCCGCGTCGGCCTGCTCGCGGAATTCCAACAGCTCCGGGTTGGTCGTCTGGGCAGTCGCGGTCCAGATCGACTTGGGCAGGTATCGGGGTAACTCATCCAGGCCCACCATTCCCCGCATCAGCTCGGCGATGAACGTCTGGTTGACGATCTCTTCGTCCAACCAGCCGAAGTTATAATGGTCGCCTTGCGGCGCCTTGCTGTCCGAGGATCGAAACAAAGCGGTCCAACCGGTGCTGAAGCGGACAAACCGGGGCACGCCTTTGGAGCGGTCTTCCCAGGCCACCGTTCTCATCCGCGGGGGGATCAGCGGGGCGGCGTCCCGCCACTTCTCGCGGTAGGCCAGATCGTAGGGATCCAGATGTGCCGGGTCGTTCGGATCGGGACGCACGGCCCGCGGCAGGCCCGTCTGCTCGTCTGAAATAATCTTGAAGGCCCCCTCCTCGGCACACTTCCGCCAGATCATGGCAATATGGTCCAGTTGCAGCCCCACCACCAGCGAATTGCCCCCGCGGCGGGGATACTTGTCGAACGGATCACAACCCAACCAGGCGCGACATGCCTCTGCGGCTCCAGTGGTAGTTTTAGAGCTACGATTCGACCCGTCTATGATTTTCCATTTTGCCGTACAGGAATGGACTTCGGCCAGGTGGGGCAATGGCCGGTACATCCGCAGCCCTTCGCAGTACCGGGCCAGGCCCTTGCGTAGCATGGCCCGCCGCTGCAAGGCCGCCGCCTTGGCGGACATATCGGGCCGCGGCCGAGCCCGCTTCCCCAGCTCGACCCCGGACACGGCCTTCGCAAATTGATCAAAGCAGGTTCCCATCGTCCCCGTCTCCGTTCCCTCCCTCGCTCTTGACGTAACGGTCATACGCCACCAAGTCCTCTTCGCTGAATTCCCCCTCGTCGGGCGTGTGCTGTTTCATCAGATCGATAATCGTGGTCAGGATCTTGGTCCGTCCCGGCGAGCCGGCGTGGAGTTGGTCGAACTCTTCACGCAGGAACTTCGACAAGCCCCCCGGCCCGCCAAAATCCGACATCAGGCAGTGCAACAACACCGACAGATCGGCCTTGGAGTTGATCCTGTCCAGCAACCCATCCAGCATCTCGGCGCCCTGACTCATGCCCTCATCCTTTCGACCCGGGCGTCATGGAGCACTTCAATCGACCCCAGACACAATTCGTAGTATTCGCGGTGCCGGCCGCCGACCAGCCGGACGCTGTGGTGTACCAGGCTGCCGTGGGCACGAACGGTACTTCCTTCCGGGATCGAGGTCAGCCTTTCGATCTCTTCCCGGTTACGGGCCACGATCCGCAGCTTGCCCTGGTCGTAATCCAGCACGGCCGTGGCCATCTGCGTCCGCGGGGTAGGACACTGTTCGTGGCATAGCGTGGCGGTCACGTTGACGACCGCACGGCCAGCATCGACGCTTCGCTGGTCCATTTGTGTCCCTGGCACGCCGGGCAATCGAGCTGCTGCGGATGGCACCGGCAACGGCTGGACGCCGGTAGACCTAGACCCAACAAGCTCGCCGCGGCGCCAATCTGTTTGGCGACTTGTGCGACGTCCACGTCCCTCATGTACGGCTCGCCGTGGCGCCGCAGCACCTGCGTTTGCAGTCGCCGCAGTTCGCCAATCAGCTCTCGCAGTTGCTCGCCGCCCGCGAAGATCGGCTCCAGGCGGCGAGGTACGATCTTGCCGCGGCTATCTCGCATTGTTTCAATAGCCACCGGTCCACCCCGCCTGATCCGGGCAGGCGTGATGAACCGATGGCATATTCACGCCGGCACGCTTACGCGCCTTCGTTGTCCAGGCCCTCATTGACGTGGATCACCAGGTTCTCGTTGGCAACCACTGCCGAACGATCCGCCGTGCCCACCACGTACTGGCCGGCAGCCGCTGCCGCGCCGTTGACCCGGCCATTGGCATCACAGGTCACCGCATCGCCGGCAGCCAGGTTGCACACCACGGTCTCGGTGAGCACCGTGGCAGGACCATGCTCCACAACGTAGAACAGGTCCAGGTTCGGAATCGTCATGCCCACCGTGTAGGCATCGTCCAACGGCTTGGCGATAGCACCCTGTTGCGACACGCTGGCACCGTAGCCGCTGATCTTCCGGCCGAAGTCCAACTGAGTGCCCACGCTGAACTCGCAGAAGTTCCGCGCCACCGTCATTGCCGCGCCAGTGAGGTTGCGGACTACCCGCAGCTTCACCTTCCGACCCGTGTTGTGAACCGAGTCCGGCACCTCGTACACACGACCTTCGTGGTCCCGCGCTATGGTGGCCGTCATCGTGATCACGTTGTCCCCGTAAGTCGTGCCCCGGGGAAAAGGCAGTGAGTGGTTTTGCATAACTAGTTACCTCAGTTTCTCCCTTCGGGGGTTTAGGTTCCCAACGCTGAAATCGGCTTCAGCTTCGCCTGGAAGCTGGGTGCCTTAATCAGCATATTGCCATAAAACTGGAACGAGAACAGGCGCTGTCCACCAGACGTGATGTCCGTGTCCTGCTGGGTCTCCACGAGCTGGTTGGTCATACAACGCAGCTCGATCTCGCTGAGGTTCAGAAGATAACCGACGCCGTCGGGGACGGAGTATTCCGTCACTATTTCGACATCTTCGTAGGTCAATCGTTTGAACCCGACGTCGGTCGCCTTGGACTTTTCGGACAAAACGAAACGCTGCGTAGATTGCAGCGAATCCTTCGCCAGCCGCAGCAACTCGGGATTCAGCAGCACCACGTCGACCTCTTTCTTTTGCAGCACGCTCTGGTACATCAGGGCGTAGTTTAACGCCTGCTGCCAGGTCGTCTGCCAGTTCTTCGTGGTGCCCGACCACCCGGCGTTCTGGTAGTCGACCACGATCGGTGACCACCAGTGGTACTCGGTGGATCCACTGCCGGTGGGCCAGCCGTTACTCGCGTCGGGCGTCCATCCCCCGGAGACACCCAGCGCCGTGCTCAGCCCAGCGTAGTTGTCGTTGGGGTCGCCGACCATCGAGTTGGTGACCAGACCGTCGACCGAAAAGATGGACTCCAGTCCGTGGATGTCCTTGCCGGTCCCGGCGTTACCGTCGAAGAAGACCTTGCGGCGGAAGTCTTCCATAAAGTCCTCCGCGCCGCCGTCGATCGTGTCCTGCACGATCGAGAAGATCGCCGTCTCGCGATTCTGGTTTTGCAGGATCGAGATGTAGGGAATCGACTCGCCGAGTTGGTAATGGCGCCAGGGAATACTGACTTCCTTCCGGACGTTGACGTTCGGAAAGGAGATGTTGACAGGGTTGCCCGATCCGGGGGTGATCGTTCGCCGCCGGAACCTGGGGAACCAGACAAGTTTCTTGCCGTGTTGGTTGTAGAGAATCTGCCCGCGCGACTTCAGCTCACTGAACAGAAACGACAGCTTGAAAATGGGCTCTACCTTCATCCGGAGGTAGGCGTCGATGGTAGTCGTTTCAATCTGCGCGGTAGAGTCGTAGTGGGCCATGATCTGGACCTCCTTCTACCTCAAGTTCAAAAACAACTTGCGGAGGAGCGGAGGAAATACTTGCGGAGGTCCGTATCACGCTGCGGAGGATTCTTGTAGTAAAGTTCAGACGGCAACCAGGACCCCGATCCCGGGGCTACCCCGGTGCCGTCTTACCGCATCGCACCGCACCTCCGCAGAAGCAACGCGATGCTTAGTTCGTTTTGTTTTATCCAGCGGCCCGCCGGGCCTCGTAGTCCTCTTGTGCCACTGCTGCGAGTCCCTTTTCTGCCAGCCGCTTTTGGAGCGACTGTGTTTGCCTGGGCGTGGCGGCCACGTCGGCTTTGCGCAGGGCCCGCCGGGGGGGCTTGCGGCTGCGGTCCACCGGCTTGTGGCCCTTGGCCAGCTCGATCGCCATCTCAACACGGGTCGGCCAATCGTCGATCTTGGGCATCCAATTCTCGTCGCGAACCCTCTCGTTGACTTGTGTTCCCTCGGTGGTCATCCCGGAATCGAGATCACCGTCGACGTAGAGCAGGGCGCGGTTCTCCATACAGAGGCCCTCGACTTTCGCCCGCTGCTCGTTCAGGGCCATCTCCTCCTTGGTCTTCGTCTGGGCCTGTTGCAGTTTTTTCAGCTCTGGCTCCAGCATCCGCTGCATAAAGGCCCTGGGATTGCTGGCCAACTCTCGATATCGGGTTTGCAGCCGGCTATACCGCTGCATCGCATCGGCCGGGGCACTGGCGGTCGGCACCAGCTTGCCCTTGTCGTCTTGGGTCAGCCAACTATCGTCCCACTCGATCAGGCCATCCTTGTCGTCACTGGGCTTGGCGTCACTGGGCTTCCCGCTGGCCAACAGCTTCAGCAGGTCGTCTTGCCGGCCGCCGAACGCTTCAAGGACTTTTTGGCCCAGCTTGGCGTCCTCGCCCCGCTTGCCGATCAGGCTCAACGCCTCTTTCATCCCGCGGGCCCACTCGTGGTCGGTCTTATAGTTCTCGGACTCCTTGGAGTCGGTCACCTCGTCGAACCACTTGGCCAACATCAACGGGTCGTCGGCATCTTCTTCGGGGGGCTTGTCCTCGGCCCCCTCCTGACCCTCGGCTGCTTGGTCCCCATCCGGTTTGGCGTCGTCACCATCCGGCGGCTTGGCCTGCCCGGCTTTCTCGGCGCGCGCAAGCTCTTCCAGGCTCATCCCTTCGAGGGCTTCGCCCTCCGCTTCACCGCTCATCAGTCGATCCGTCCCGGCTGCCGTGTGCGGAGGGTTTGCAGTCAGAAAAAGACTGCGGGATACGGTCAGCCACAATCCCCGGGCGTTGCGCCCATTATCTAGTTGGTGCGTATGCTGCGGAGGATTTAATTAAATGCTACCGTGCCGTGGCGCATTAAATCAACGGCGGATGGGTAGAAATTCGGTGTACCATCCCCCGAAGGCGGGAGTCGGAGAGGACTCCTTTTTTATTGAGAAAGTCCCAGATGTCGAATATCAACAGCCCCACCGGAGGCTGCCCGTCAAAATTCAACACCGCGGCGGGCCCCCGCAGTGCCAGCGCCATCACGTCGTAGACCCGGGCGGCGTCCTCGGCCCGCTCGTACCGGACGCGCCAGGCCACGACGCGGTGACTGTCCACACGGATCTGTGCCCGCCAGGGGGCGGTGGCGTGCCGGCCGCTGCGGTCGAGGGTTACACCGTGGTATTTTGCTGGGAGAGGGGGCATGGTGACGAATGGTGACGATCGCTAGACAGAAAACCGACGGCTGCCGTCCGAGATCTGTCCAGGGCCTTCGGTGTATACTTCGTGCAAAATGGTGAGCGGGTGACAAACGGGTAGAAAAACCCGCGTTCTACCCGCGTTCTACCCGCGTTCTACCCGCGTTTCAGCGCCTTTGTGAGAGTTTCTCCCCCTTGTACCCGTACTTACCCCGGGCTGCGTACATTCCCTCCATCGCCTCCCTTGCATGGGCTGCCCCCTCGGGCACCGTCCCGTCCAGCCTGGGCGTCTGCCGACCGTGCCAGTCACGGTACGGTTCGCCCAAGTGCAGGACCTCCAACGGCAGGTAGTGCCGCTTGTCCGCCGGCCACTTGGCGTTGAACTCGGTATCACTCCCCCCGGCGTGTTTCCAGTGAGTCGGATACCACGGACGGGTGGCAAGCACCGGGTCATCGGCGTGGAACAACTGGAAGGCGCCACAGTCAAAGGGGTCTTTTTCGGGGATCAGCGGCCAGTGCGACCAGTCCGTCTGGCCGGTGTACTCGCGCGGATCCAGGCACAGCCGCCGGCGGGCCACGTAGAGGTGGCCCGGTTCGATGCCGCTGAGGTCCATTTCGGCGGGCAGCACGATGTCGGCGTCGAGATGGCAGATCCAATCTTTACCGCTCAGCACAGATAGAGCAAGCTCTAAGCTACGGCCTTTATTGAATGTCGCCCCGTCGTCATAAAAAGCGTCGGTACGAAAGCAAGTTGCCTTTTCCAGAGCAGTAACCACAAGTTGAGTCGCGTAATCCGCAGGCGTAGTTACGATCACTATCTCCTTGAAGTGAGGCGCGTTCCGCGGCAAACTCACGCCGAGAAGGTCATCAAATCCGACACTAACCGTGAACGCCCGTAGGTTTTGCATGATGAGTTCTTTGATATGATCGACCGGCGCAATACGTTCCGACAGGGATAGCCAAAGCGTCCGCAACCTTCCAGCCACGCTTTATGCGGCCCTGGACAGCACAGTAAGAAAGACCAGCCAATCGCACAGCGTCCTTTAGAATCATATTCTCGCCGTTGTAGTAGACGCGATGATTCCTTCGGGTATTTCTGGCCTGATCGGCCCTCGTTGCCCAGCAGCAGTTTTCGGGGCTGTAGTCACCATTGTTGTCAATCCGCTCGATTGTACTAGAGGAGTCCGGGCGTGGTCCCATATCTTGCAAGAAGAGTGTAAACGATCGTCGCCACCTCAAGCAGACGCCTATCCCTCGACCTCCGTAATTGGCATATCCCGAGGATTGTGGATTGGTGCAGCGAGCTATCATCTTCGTCCATATCCCGTATTCCGCTGGATACCTCACCGCTTTCCCGCCCCATTTCCCCTGCGGTGGTTGCCCAGCTTGAATACGTTTGTTCATCTCCTCTCTGTCCCTGAATAAGCAGCCGCATGACTGAACACCAAGCATAAGATACGAGATAGGTATTCTCACTTCCACTCCGCAGTCGCATATCGCTTCAGACGCCACTCCACCCCCAGCCTTTACTAGTCGCCGAATACGCAATCTCCCAATCCTCGCGCCAGGTCGGATTTCATGCCGTTTCGGACGGGGTGGCTTTCGATTCATACTTTCTGTGATAGACTTGCCGACAGCCATCTGACACTCCTGTGCAGTTGATGATGGTTAGAGCGGCCAAAGCCCCACGCTTTGGCCGCTCACATTGTAACGTCTTATCTCGCGGCTGTCCAGACGATGATTGCGTTCATGCCTTGCTCCTCGGTGACTTGTACTTCCGTCGCTTCCAATTGCGGTACATCCGACGTGTCGCCGAGGCAGTTGGCGGGCAAAGCCGTTGATAACCGATCGCCCAAGCTATTTTATGGGTCGACCAAAGTGCCTCGCGGACCGGCACGGGACACGGTCCGTGTGCCCGGATCATCGGTAGAAGCAATCGCTCAAACGACTGCTTGCGGTCTCGGGACAACGCCTGTACCTCCTCGTCAAAGACCGTGGTGGTTGCCTTCGTAAAGTGATTGTTCATTCCTTCCCCCTCGATTTCCACTCTTGCAACTCGCGACGTGCTTTGGAACAAAGTAGAAGGTCCCCCCGGACACCGAGCAACTGAGCCGTCTCACATGCCTCCCAAAGTGCTTTACGCAGCGATGCGGGGCACGGGCCATGTACCTGCTCCAGCGAGAGAAGCTTTTGGTCAAACCTTGGACGAAGGTTGATAAGCGGCTCGATCCTCGCCCGAACGTAGGCGTCGATCGTCGCATTCATCAGGTTAGTGCTCATCCCTTCTCCTCAAAGCTCCCGTTCGGCAACCGCCGCCAGTACGCCGTCTCGTCCAGGCAAACGCCCTCAACGTACCGGAAGTCCTCCGCCTTGTCGTGCGTGATCGGGTAGGCATCCCACGGATCGAGCCGCACGAATCTTTCTTGTTTGAGATCAGATCGCCAGAACTGCTGCAATACTGGGTTGACCATCGCACCCGTAAATGAAAAGGTGCTGTTGGGCGCCAGGATCACGTTGCACATTGAAAGCAATGTCCAATCGGGATAAAAATCCATCTGCAACGGCTCGTGCGACCGCAAGTCCGGGGCGAGGTAGGGATAGTAGTCCAGCGGCGCGTGCTCCAGATCCACACCCAGCGTCTCGGCAGTCACGGGGTTGTACTGGCGGAACTCGTCGACCAATCCAGGTTCCTCGCTGGCCACGAACAACACGGGGTCGTCCAGGGTATCCCAGTGGATCACCAGCCATTCCAGATACCAACGGACGGGGGTGATGTAGAAGATCGACCGTCCGTAATCCCCTCGGCGGAGATGAATGCCCACGGCCGTCCGGCCGTGCTCCGTGAGCCCCACCACAGCATCGTACATCCGCAAAGGAAGGGTAGGGCCAGGCTTCCAGAGTTTCAGGATTTCCCTCTGCCACCGCCGATAGTAGCTGGTGTGATACTGAGCGAAACCTTGGAAGTCTCGGTTGAGGTATTCATCGCTCGCCGGCGGCTGCGCCTGCTCAAGGTGATTGGTCTGCTCAAGCCTCGGCGGCAGATCGACCGTCACCGGCGGATCATTCGCACCCAGCAGCACGTTGCCCACCCACGGCGGCAACTGCAACTGGCAACCGTGCTTGGCGGCATAGGTCTTCAAAAAGGCGTACTGAAACAATTGGTTCGACCAGCGCCCCCACTTACCGAACTGACTCATGGTGATGTAGTTCATGTGTTCTCTCTCGTGGGCATCTTCCGGCACGCCAGGTACCGCGTGGGAAGCTGCTCGATCAGCAACGGATTCTCCAGCGGCGTCCGCGACGCCACGAACACCGCCCGGATCAGGCCCCGCACCTGTTCACCCAAATCATCCTCTCCCCATCGCATCTCAGACCAGTCCAGCGGGAATTCGTCATGGTCCGGTTGCGTCACGGGCAGGTAGACATGAGGAAAGTGCCGGCACAGTTCCCGATAGACCCAATTGCGACTCGGCCGGCACGCCAACCCGGTGAAACTGGCCGTGGGATTGTCAAACGATTCGCGCAACCGTTTGAGTTCGCACATCGGGCTGGGGTCGACGACGGTCTCCAATAGCAGCAGCTCTTTGCAGTGGTCGGCCCAGACCGCCAGTGCCTCGGCAGGTCGGCCGAGGTGATAGAGGATACCATAGGCGTAGATGATCTGAGCTGAGACTGCGGGAAATTCAGGCCCATCTAGGTCATGTTGGATCACCCAATCGCTACGCATCCGAAGTGACAGTTGAACGATGTTCTCCGGCCGGGCCTCCACGCACCGCACGAAGCAGTTGCGATCAAACCAAAAGCCGGTGTGATCTCCCACGCCGGCCCCCAGCTCCAACACGGTCTTGTTATCGAGGTCCAGCCCCAGGCTAGCCAGGTGCTCCTGCCGGGCCCGGTTGTGCCGCTGGTAGCCTTCGGTGGTGAACTCGTCGATCATGCGGTAATCACTTAGCCCCCATACTTCTTTCTCGAAGTTCCTTCACCAGCAACTCCCCCAGCTTCCCCTTCTCCACTGGCGAGCGGGTGTAGTTCCCTTCCGGCCCCTCCGCATAGTAGTGGTCGTACTCCATCCTCTCGGTGACCTGCATCCTGTTGCCGGCATAGAGCCACTGCATGTTCAGGATCAGCGAGTCGCAGGCGTCGAACACCAGCCGCCAGTATTTGTCCTTCCGCTGGGTCTCCGTCAGTTCCAGCCAGTTCGGGAGCAAAAGGTCTGCCCGCTGGCCGCGGAACCTGCCGAAGACTTTCATAAAGGATTCGCGGTGGACGGTTTGATTGCCTGTGTTGACACAGCAGTTCCCAATCGGCTTGTCGAACATCGTGTGGATGTTGGCCAGGTCGTACAGCCCGATCAGCTCGCGGTAATCAAAGTGCGTCTTGGCAAACGATGGGCAGTACCAGGTGTCCGGCTGCTTGTCCATCCCGGCGATCCTGTCAATAAACTCCTTATCCATGACGTTGTCGCTGTCGCAGGTAATCACCCAATCGCCCCTGCAGTCGGCCACGGCCTCGATCTTGTTGCCGAACACACCCAGGTTTTCGGGATTGGTCCCGACGGTAACCACGCCGCAAGGTGGGTGGTGCTGGAACACTTTGTCAGCCATCCGGTCGTAATCCTCCGAGCCATCATCGATAATCATCACCTCGTCAACAGCGGGGTGGTCTATGGCGGCCCGAATGCAATCGGCTATCCGCTGCCCGTGCAGGCGGCCTTCCGACATCTCGTTGAACGCCGTAACGGCGAATGAAATTGACATACTATACCTCTCGGCTTTCTAGCTTGCCCCCAACGTTTGTCGCAACTCGCCCCTCCAAGGACTTCGTGGCAAGCTCGCGGCAGAAATTCACGCACGCCACGATGCGGCGAAGCGTTGTGATCGATAGGTCTTCATCTATGCCGATTCCGTAAATGACGTGGTTCACGGGTACGTTGTGGTATTCAATCGGCATCTGGTCACTCCTCCTCGCTCCTCATTTCAAGTTTCACGCCCCGCGATGGGAGTGCACGTCCGCAGTTGACCTGAACGTGCACACCGAGGTGATGGTCGTTAATCAGAAACGCAGACGTGGCCCGTTCAAGTACGTCAGTAGGCACGCCTACCAGGGCATTCACACAGGCCTCTATACGGCGAGCATTTGCCTCGTCGGTGGTGTCGCATGGTTTCATGGATTTCTCCCGAGAGAGGCGTTGACAGCGTGATGATTGTCGTGTAGTCTGGAGGCATGAGCAAACCCAAGAGTCACTGGCACAGTCTCAGCAACGAGCAAAAACGGCGAGTAATCGCCAAGCAGCGAGAACGCCGTCGCGCGGACCCGGAGAGGAACCGGCGCACCTGCAAAAAGTGGCGTGCTGGGCTCAGAAAGCTGGTCATCGAACATTACGGCAATAAATGTGCCTGCTGTGGTGAGACGCAGTTTGAGTTTCTGACGATCGATCACATCAACGGGGAGGGAGCCGAGCATCGGCGTCAGATTTGCAAGGAGAGTAACCGGCGCGTACCATCTGGCCACATTTTGTACGTCTGGCTCAAGCGCAATGGGTTTCCGGCTGGGTTTCGGGTCCTGTGCTGGAACTGCAATTGCGCTCGCCATTATTCGGGACAATGTCCTCATGAGCGGGACCACGTTCCACGGCTCGGGTGAATGGTTCATCGCTTGACCCTCCGTTTGGCTGCCCGATATTTCTGTACGGCCGAGGTGGCAATCGCACCCGGATTGCGAGCACCATCCCGCCGAGCGCTCTCAAAGGCACTTTTCCAGAGCTCGTGTTCGTGGGCCGTCATTCGTTTGCCGTCAAGTGTACGCGGCATCTTATCAACCTCCCCAAGTTACGTCCCCAGCGGCACAGCGTCCGGCCGCACTGCTTCTTTACGCATCAGGATCAGCCCGCTGTAGATGAAATTACCCACCATCGCCACCTCGCGGATGGTGTCCCGGCCGGTCAGGATCGCCGGCCACCGCTCGCAGAGCACGTCGATCATTGTCCGTTGCCCCGGCTGTGTCCAACAGATATTAAACATGCTCTGGCAGTCTTCGATGCAGTACCAACCCCCGTCCTTGAGATGCGGCCAAAGGGCCTCGAACGAGATTACGTGGTGAGGCCCCTTGTGGCTCCCGTCGTCGATGATGATATCCAGCGGGCCGGTTTCCTTGACCACCCCTTCCAGAAACCACACGTCCTCCTGGGCCCCGCAAAAACCCTTGATCCGCTCTTCGCCGGCCACGCCTTGCACCAAATCCTCCTGGAGATCAATCCCGTAGACCTGCCCGCAGGCAAAGTAGTCCCGCCACATCCGCAGTGAGGCCCCGCCCATGATCCCAATTTCCAGGATCTTCATCGGCCGCTGGCAAAACGGCCAGAAGCGGTCCTCGTAGTGAGTCAGGTATTCGTGGCCCAGCTTGTCGGTGCCGTGTTGCTTGCCCAGCTCAATCAACTTTGACATGGAAATACCTGCGCTAAGGAAAAAGGGTATTGAACTTTGCCACGTTCTCGTCGTACAACTCCCGGCAAACTCTGCCCAATCTGTGATTGGCATAGGCGCCCATGTCGGTCGTCGGTTTCGCCTGCCAGGGCGCGTACCAGCGAGCGTAGTGAAGCACTACGGGAATTTGACTATCGTCTCGGTGCTCCGGTTCATCAAGAGCCCAATAGCAAAATAGTCGCTTGCGAACCGGCGTTACCAGACGTCGCAACGTAAGATTCAAGACCTGCTGATCCGTGCCCCCCGGGTACGGAACTTCATCCGCCCCCACGCCCGGCTTCCCCGGTGCATTGATAAGTGCCAACCGCTGCTGAATCTCCATGGTTTTGGCCACAATGTCATCGGGAATCGCGTGGGGGCGCCACACCATACAGGAAGTATTGAAGCAGTGCTCGTCCGCTTCGTAGTTTTCCCGCAACCAGGTGTAGAGCGCCTGGTGATCCGGCTCGTCTCGCTGTTCATCCCAGGCCAAGAAAGCCCCCACCACCGTGTTGGTTTCGATGTCCACCACCAGGTCACCGTAGTCGAGTACCCCAAACACCTTGGCCAGGTCGCCCTGAACCAGGCAGTCGCAGTCCATGTAAAGGCAGCTCTTCCACTTACGGAAGTAAGTCGAAAACAACCACACCTTCGTGAGGAAGCCCGTGGCCTGCACCTCATACACGTCACATCCACGTCTCCTGAAATCTGCCGCCGCAGGACAGCCCTCGGGCATTACCAGGCAAAACGAACCCCGCCAACCACCTTGTTCGTAACAATTGGCCATTAGTGCTTGGGCGTGCGTGACGTAATTCTCGTCTACGACCAAGACGATCACGCGATCGTTCTCATTCATGTGTAATCATCCTTTCTCTACCGCACTACAGTGGTAAGGCATGTCCGCATCGCCGACACCCGGCCTTCATCCGACGATCCGTACAGATGAACTAAAAACTGCCCTGGAGTAACAACCGTGTAATACCCCGCCGTCTTCGGCGCTATCACCTTGACGTGAGTCATGTTCATGTTTGCCGGCAGAAACTTACAGCAGAACCAGTTGTTGCCGGCGAGTTCCGTGCAGTGGGCCGTGGGACCTTGCCGCCAGTCCGTGTGCATTTCCGCCAGACAATCCCGCAGCATGTTCTTCGACCAGTCACAAGAACGGATCAATATCACGCCGCTCGAATAAACGGGTGCGCCGCACTTGTCGCATGGATGGAACGGTCCCGTGATCGCCACGTCGATCGTATCGTCGATAAACTTCGTAATCGGGATGGTCATGTTCATAATAATGCAATCGGGGTCCAACCACAGAAGCCAATCGCAATCGTCCAGCTCTTGAGCAATTAGCTGCCATCGTCGCCGAAAAATCGCAGTCCAGCCGATCTGTCCCCCTCCTTGGATTTCTTCAACCGGCCCCCAGCCGTCAAACTTGGCCACCAGCTCATACCCCCACCGCTCGCAGTATTCACTGAAATTGGCCATCGCCATCTCACGGTAGGAGCAGATTCCGTCGTAACCCGTAACGATCTTTACCCGCATTAGATGGATCTCCTGAACGCCCAGCTCGGATAGTTCTTCTCGTAAACGTCCGTGTCGCCCCGGGTCACGAACAGCTCCAGGCCCCGCTCGGCCACAAAGGCGTCCAGGTCCGGCTTGACCGTAATGTAGTCGCCGCATAGCGTGTAGTCGTGTCCGATGATCCAGCCGCCCTGTTTGACCTTATTAAACCACACGTCTAAATCCTGCTTCAGTTCGAGATGATTGCCGTCGAGGTAAATCCAGTCGAAAGACCAATCAAAGTATCGAGCCCCGGCGATACAAGAGAAATCCCGTTCGATCACCACCTGGGGACGATGCCGGAATCGGGAGCAGACTTGTTGATACCTGGCCTCGTGTACCTCCTGGGATACGTTGGAAGGATCGTGGCCGCAGTCGCTTACCGGCTGATACTGCCAGGGGTCAATCAACCACAGATACCTGGGGCGGGCCAATTCCAGGATCACCTGGGAGAAATTCCCCTCGGCCACGCCGATTTCAGCAACCACCGCCTCTTTCGGCAGCGAAGCAATGAGGCTTTTACGATCAGTCAAATCCAAACCTTCCATCATATTGTCTCCCTGAAAAACTCGATTGCCTTGTGCCACGTTTCGCTCAGCCGGGATTGCCCATAAGCGTGCAATCCGGGCCGTTGCGTCAAGCCGATTTTGGAATCCATGTTCGCCCCGCAGTGCTCGCACAAGCGCCGCGTCTGCTTTTCTGCAAACTTCTCATCAAACAAATCAGCAAGCCGTGGTGTTCTAGCGCCCAACCGCAAGATGCTGTCGACCATGCCCCCAAGGTCGCAGACCGTCATGCCCAACGAATCCACGCCGAAACCACAATAACCCTTGCTGCTGTGAGAGTTGCAGGGCTCGCGATCCATTCCCAAATCGCGCGGCGAAACGAATATCGTGCGGGTCCAACGCGGATTCACGTAACCTGAAGTCTTTGTATTGGCATAGTCAACGTGCGCCAGTCCCGTCGCCGACAAATGCGCCAAAATCTCTTGGGCCCGCCGGCTATAGCCGTTGCTCAATATGAAAAGCCGCAGCCCGGGAAAGTAGACCTGGTAACTCTCGGCAAGCCGAATCATCTCAAGGCACTGCGAGTGTAACGTCGGTTCGCCACCGAGAAAGCAGACTGTCCGTAAGCCGGGCATATCTCGTCTGGCTTGCTCGAAAAAGCCGGCGACATCATCCATCGTCATATCGGGCGGTCGCCAAGACTCACTAATAAACCCTCCCCTATTGCAGTCCTGACACGCCAAGTCGCAGCGATAGGTAATCAAAAGCCCTACGGCCGTTTTACTTGCCGTGTATCCGATCTCAGACACAGACAGGCTCCTCTTCGCGGTAATACTCGATCGTCCGTCGCAATCCCTCCTGGAGCTTCACGGGCGGCTTCATCTCGGGCAGCCATTTGCGGAGCTTCTCCAGCGAGAGGACCTGCTCGGGGATCTCCACCAGATCGTCTGGCTTAGGCCAGTCCTCCGCGACCATCAGCTTCTTCATCAGCACGCAGATCATCTCCGCCACGCCCGCAACCGTCGCAGTCTCACCGCTGCCGACGTTGATCGCCTCCCCCCAAGGCTGCTTCTGCATCAGTCCCGTCACGTAGTCCACGAAATCGTCGACATAGATGAACTCCCGCAGGAAGTCCTTTGCCCCAGCGGTGACCTGCGGCCTCTGGCCCCGCAGCAACCGCGTGATCGTCCGGGGCACCAGCCGGCTCATGTTGGGATCACCAGGCCCGTAGACGTTGGCCGAGCGGACAGTAAAGACGGGCAAAGCGTAGTTCTTGTAATACGCCCGGCAGACGTGCCCTGTACAGGCTTTGGACGCCTCGTAGACGCTCCCCGGCTGCAACGCCTGGTCCTCGACGTAGGGCACCGGGCCGTCGCCGTAGGATTTGTCGGACTCCATCACCATGATGCCCTGCACACAGCCCGACTGCCGAGCGGCCTCCAGCAGATTGGCTGTCCCCAGCACATTGGTATGAAAACAGCCCAGCGGGTCGGACTTGCAGTTGCGGACGATTGACTTGGCGGCAAAATGGTAAATCTGGTCGATCTCGCAGTCGACGATGATCTCCAGCAATCGAGGGTAGTTAGTTAGGTCGCCACGCAGTTCTTCCCAATCTAACTCCCAGCCCCACTTGTCGTGTACTAGGCCATAGTGCATGTCGTTCTCGGCTCGTCCCTGTGATAGTCGCATCATCAATGCGCTACCCAAAAAACCCGCTATTCCGGTAACCAAGATATTCATTTTCGTCCCTTCGCCCATGTGTCGTAATCGAAATCCTCCAGCCGGTCGGCCCAGACGTATTCGCCCAGGCTTTCGCGAAACGCACTGAACCGCGTGATCCCGTCCCCGATGTCCGATTGCCCGTCGATCTGAAACACCATCCCAGGCACGAAACAAAAGCAGTTCAGTTGCGGCTGGATCTGGATCAACGCATGGTCACTC
>SDBU01003620.1_pt1 | contig 19540 bp, 18 predicted proteins | sample 2277071 | NCBI WGS metagenome assembly SDBU01 (sample SAMN10397929, study PRJNA504765) | marine sediment metagenome | isolation source: marine sediment core GS08_GC12, 126 cmbsf | place: Arctic Ocean: Gakkel Ridge, Loki's castle | collected 2008 | reverse complement strand
CAATAGCACCTGCGCGCGCTGCCACGCTCCTTTCAATTTCATCCCCACCATGGACGACATGCCCGAGAGCTGCTCCACGTGTAAATTTGAGGTCGATCCACCTCCACCCTTCACATCTGAAGCGGATTGGATCACTGTTGAGTGCAAAGTCTGCCACAAATACAAGCGAGACAAAATTGAGCCGGGCTTCGCATGGCTGGAGATCGCGCCTATCGAGGAATATGCCGAAGTATCTTCGGCTACAGAACTGTGTGATAAGTGCCACCTTGCAGGGGAGATCGATGGTCACGCTTCAGTTGTGATAAGCGGGGATCATCCTGGCTTCCTTTGCACGGATTGTCACGATGCCCACGATACAACCGCCACCTGCTCGACATCCGGATGCCATGAAGGCACGCTTGAAACCGATGTGCCAGGACACGACGAAGATCACGCAATAGTCGCGTGCGTCACCTGCCATGATGGAGGCGGCATGGAAATTGGCCTTCTGGAGGAGAGCGGAATTTGGTTCACTTTCCTATTGGATGGAGAGGCGAGCCCGATCCCGTTTGCATCCCACAACATCGTGTTAGCGGCACCGTGCGAGCGATGCCACTTTCCTGAAAATCCTTGGGGACTATCCGATTCTGTAGATACCGGGAGCTAATATCATAGAAAGGATCATCTTTCAGTTTATAAGTGTGATGATTTGCAGCAGCGCTCGAGTGGATGAGTGCTAGACTACCAAAAGGCAACCCTTTAAAGAAGAAGGTGTAGAAAACTCCAGACTCCATCTTCTCTGGATGGAAAATAAAGCGAAAGAAGGTCTCATATGCTAACAAAGCGCTTCAAATATTTATTCCAATCAACCAAGGGCTTGGTGCTTGTTGCCATCGCCATGATCTCCCTGGCCACAGCGATTTTTGGCATGCTCTCTGGCCCGATGGTGGAGTGGGGCATTAAGGATTTCGTGGTCGATCTGCTGAATATCGATTTGGTGCCTTCCGAACGCGAGGGCAGAATCATCATGCTCTATCACACCATCGCGATGGCAGTGGTAGCTATTAACGTCTACTTCATCACCGGCACCCTCCCGATGGAGGAACGACAGCGAGTCACCATCAACGGCACCATCACCGTGGGCTACATCACGGCGATGATCACCGGCTTAGGCTTTGCCTACTTCGGTCATAACTTCATCCTGCACGGCCTTTTCCTCGCAAGCCAGGCGCTGATCTTTTTCAGCGGCATCCTGCTTGCGATCGCAATATGGCCCTGGAAGAAAGAACACTACATCCAGGATCCGGACTACTCGCGCACGAAAAAGGGGCTTGATCTCGAACGCGTTGCTTTTTTTATCATGGCGATCGCCACCCTGGGGTCCGCCCTATTTGGCGCGGTGACTGGTTCGTTCTGGACCAACGGGCACGAGGTGTTTCTGGCTGAAGACCTTATCCGCGAACCCTATAAAACTGATCTCCAGTTGGCCATCATCGGCCACTTGCACATCATGCTCACCTTAATCGGCGTCTCGGTGGCACTGGTCATCGGTCGATGGTTCGATTTCAAAGGCCCGATTCACAAGATCGCTATGCCTTTCATGATCTTCGGCACCATCGTCATCACGTTTGGTGCCTGGGCCGTTGTCCCATTCGAATCCATCGCCCACAAGATCATCTACGGTGGATCCGTCTTTGTATTAATGGCAGGATTGTTCCTGGTAATATTCGCCTGGCGCAAGTTGATCCGAGAGGGGCTTGAAGAGCAGGGTCTCGAAAAGGGCAACATCATCCAGAGTCTGAAAGCCCTATTCCATGACCCGCTCCGGTTCGGCGCGACATGGCAAATGGTTTTTATGAACTTCAATGTGAGCTTCGTGGGCATCTTCATCGCCGTCAAACTGGATGAAATCTTCCGCATCTGGCCTGCGCGCGATGAGCGCATCATCCTGTCAGGACACTGGCACGTACTTTCCGCGATCATTGCCACGATCATCCTCTTTTACTACGCAGACCTGGCAGGGTTAAAAGGAAAGGCACGCAAGTGGTTCGGCTGGACAGTGATCATTTTCTCTGATCTGGCCTTCGGCTCCGTCACCGTTTTTGAATTGAAACGATTGTTCGTCACCGAAGCCGAGCAACAACCCATCGTCAATTGGACCATGCTCTTGGCGGACATTGGCTTAGCCACTGTACTTGTCGCTTTAGCGCTTCTGATGATCTGGCGATTAGCAGACTTATTCAGTAAAAAAGGTCGCTGGACCCAGGAGCTTGCCGATGAAGGTCTTGACAAACCTGCACCCGCTCCGGTTCTATCCACCCCACCGCTCAGATCGACTGAATCACCAACTACGGATTCACCGACTAAGGAGGTGCAGCAATGAGGCGCAATCTAATTCTTCTCGTATTAATCTCAGCCCTGGTCGCCGGGTGCAGCACCTCCACCGAATCTGACACAACGCCTCCGCTCACCTTTGACACCGGTATCGATCCCACATCATGGGCATTGGTCCCCGCAGGCGAATTCTTCATGGGGCTTCACGAACATGAAACGTTCGTGGAGAACGATTACGAGATCATGGTCACTACTGTCACCAATACTCAATTTGCCGAATATCTGAACGAGGCCTTGGCCTCCGGAGATATACAAATCGTCGGTGATGAAATCGTCGGGTACTATCCCGGCGACGTGTTCCGTGGCTATGAACATGAAGAGGAAATCGCTGCCGGCGATTGGCTGCACCTCGACCTTTCTGGTACAGGGCTGCGCTTGAAGGAGGTCGGAGGGAAATTCGTACCCCTGGAGGGTTATGAAGACCGACCTATGGTACAAGTTACCTGGTTCGGAGCGAAGGCTTATTGTGAGTACTATCAAGGCAGATTGCCCACTGAGGTCGAGTGGGAAAAGGCAGCGCGTGGCACAGACGCCAGGCCTTTCCCCTGGGGCAACGAGATATTCAGTGAAAATGCAAATTACTACAGCAGCCACGACCTGTTTGAAAAGATTGCTGGAGGCCTAGGAGATACAACCCCGGTGGGCTTTTATAACGGCAAAACCTACGATGGTTTTGAAACCTTCGACTCAGCCAGCCCATACGGGATTTATGACATGGCTGGCAACGTCTGGCAGTGGACTGCCGATGTCTACGAAAATGTCCATTACCGATATATGCGTGGAGGCAGCAAAGCGGATTATGCTTACAACCTGCGCATTTGGACACGCAATAACGCCGGACCGGATTATCACAGTCCCAATGTCGGATTTCGGTGTGTGCGCGATCCGATGGATTGAATAGATCTATGATGGAACGATTGCAAACACTTAAGTTAGGATTTAAGTCCAAGGCCCGTGCCTACTGGCCATTGGTCAAGAGTCTTCAAACCGGGTTGCTGCTGCTTACTGGCTTCGCAGGCTATGTGAGCGCGCGCTGCCCAGTGATGACATTTTGGACTACGGCAGAGCTTCTCGGAAGTATGCTTTTAGCCATCGCAGGAAGCACAATTCTGAACATGGTCTACGACCGCGATATCGATGCTCGGATGGATCGAACGTGCAATCGACCCATTCCCAGTGGAAGGGTGGGCGCGTCGGAAGCAACACGGCTTGGTCTCTCGATGAGTACTGTCGGTATCCTATGGTCATTCTCCATTGATGCGCTATATGGTGCAGTGATACTGGCTGGTTTGTTCATCAACGTCGTGATCTACACAATCTGGCTGAAACGACGATCGGCCTGGTCCATTGTTTGGGGTGGAATCGCTGGCGGTATGCCCATCCTGGCGGGTCGTGTGTTAGCAATTGGAAGTATCGATTGGGTAGGAATCACACTATCCCTCGCAATTCTATTTTGGATCCCGACCCACATCATGACCTTCAACATTCGCTATAAAAAGGATTACGAGAAAGCCGGAATTCCCACCTTCCCCAATGTTTATAGTGATCAATTTGCCAATACGTTGGTCGTTCTTTCCAGCGTTGCTGCCGCGATTGCTATGGGTTTTTCCGCCTACGGCCTCGGTGTGACGTGGGGCTACCTTCGAGTGCTGGTGGTGCTCAGCGCAGGTCTTCTTTACCTCGCAGTGTCGAGTTTGATGCGACCCTCCGTAAAAGCAAATTTTAGTTTGTTCAAATATGCTTCTGTTTATATGCTCAGTGCTATGGTCTTAGTTGTTGCGGAAGCGATTTAATGCGCAAGATGACGATCCTGGACCGGGTGCTCTTGCTGGCCACAGGCATCCTCGCAGGATATCAGGTGGCGGTTGGCATTGAAGGGCTAGATGGGTACGTCATCCTGTTCTTCACCATCGGTTTTGGGGTTCTCCTGATCGCCAGCATCTTACTTATCATCCTTGGTTTCGAGGCCTTGGAAAGCCCTCTCGTGGTCGTCGTCGCAGCTTTTATCCCACTTGGTATTTCCCTTGGCCTGGTGTGGCAATTCTTCCCTGAGTTCAAACTCGTATATCTGGTATTCGCACTGCTTGGTATTTTCGCGATTATGATCACGCGCTATCGATTACCCGGAAGGCCGACAACCATCGTACTTGCCTTTGTCCACGGCGTCGCGGGGCTACTGATCTTTTCATTGCCTTTGGTGCTCAGTGTTCAAGGGAGAGTGAAGAGCAGCTTCATGCTTGTAGGCTTGGGGGGCGCGTTATTTGGCATCGCAGGGTTAGCGTTTGCCTTCTTGCGCGCTGGAAAACCCATTTTTTCAACAACCACGTTTTTCAAGCTACTTCCGGCGTTATTGATGCTCGTGACCCTGAGCTTTGTCATCGGCATGGAATTAGGTTGATCATGACCTTGGATCACTTAAAACCTCGCGCTTCAAGATCCTTTCTCTTACTCTTATCCGGATTGATGTGGAGTGCTGTGGGGATCATGCTGTGCCGTCTGGCGATACGCTGGTACATTTCGCTGGGCTTTACCCAACATACCTTTTGGTTTTCCCTCTCAATACCCTTGGCTCTAGCAATACACTTCTTCGGTTTTTCCAAACTTGCCCTGGTGAACATTCCCCGCATCCAAAACCTTCCACCTAAGCCAAGTGTGTTTGCATTCATGCAGTGGTGGAACTATCCGCTGGTTATCTTTATGATCTCTTTGGGGACATGGATGCGACATTCATTCATACCAAAACAATATCTGGGAATACTATATTTTGGAATCGGAGCTGGGCTCTTCCTAGCAAGCTTACTGTACTATCGTTCCCTGATCCCCGGCCAGTCACTTTACCGCAAATTAGATTCACAACCTTCTCTAAAATCACAGGTAGGTGAGATAACTACCAATCATCCCGAGCCGTATTAATAGAAATGCCCAAGAATGAAAAGATTCCGCTTTTCAACTTGGAAGACATAAAGGATAGGAGGATAAATCATCATGGAAGATAAAACAGGAAAGAACCTGCGCATTGGCGCGATTGTGCTTATGGGGCTGACCGCAGTGATGAACATTTCTGGTGGGATCGGGACTACTTGCGCTGCTTTCCTCACCAGAGACTACCCACCGATGTGGTCACTGTACGATTACAGATGGCTCTACCAGATCTTCGTGGTCGTTACCACGATCATTGGCTTCGCCAATGTATGGGTGACCATAGGCCTGGTACGAGGTAGGAAGAATGTGGTTCGGAACGCGATTATCACCCTGGTCTTAGGCATCATAATCGGAGCGATTCACTTCTATGCCTCTGGCACCCTTCGAGGCAAGACGATTCCTGCCAACTTCGTGCTATATACGAATATTCTCACTCTGATTGTTTTTCTGATTTTGAGAACGCCCAATTATCGTGATCGGGTAGATTTCTCCAGTCCTGGAGATTCAGACACCCAATCTACAGCCTCTGGATTAGCAGCAATTTTCGCAGGTGTGTTGCTACTCTCTGTACCAATGATGGTTGCTTCCACACACATTTATGAGGGAAACAACTGGGTTGATGTGCTCGGTACAACAATAAGTGTTGGAGGCTCGGTTCTCATCGGGGGCGGATTGCTCAGGCTGTTCGGACGAAAGTTGAAAGAGGTGGCTTTATCGCTACTACGTGATCCTAAAGCATTGATACGCTGAAGTAAGAGACGCCCGGCGGGGGCGTCAGGATGTTTACCCTTGCGAAGGTTTCTGAAATTTTCCTAGGTCAACCTGGGAAACCTTCGCAAGGGTTATGTTTCAAGACCCCCCGGGGGTCTATGGGTGAAATCCTACTCCTCTTCCGATTCCTCCAAATACTGCAAATCACGATTTAAATTTCGCACGCGAAGGTAATAACTGAGGATGTAGACTGCCATGGCCCCCAGAATGACGCCAAACCCTAAAACCATGAAATTGAACGTGTCCGCTGGTGCTTCTTGAAAAAGCATTTTCTTATCTCCTGACCTCCCGGCCTATAAATCCGCCCCTCATCTAGGCAGAGAGAACCTTCATTTTTATTTCTTCAACTTTTTCCGATAAATCCTGCAAGCGCAATCGATGCCACAACAAGGAGGCATACACAAATGTAAATGTGAACAAACTAAAGAAAAAAGCAACTCGCATTTGAGCAGTCATGTCGAATGCGCCTGTGGCCGTTGGATCACCACTGCCTACGACAACCGGGTGGATGGTGCGGAAGATGCGTATTGAGAGAAAAGTAATGGGCACGCTTATGAATCCAATTATGCCGTAAACCGCACCAAACCTTGCTCTTCGATCCGGATCCTCAACCCCCTGCCGCAGCATGATATAGGCAATATAGATCAACTCCATAATCGTTGCCGTCACCAACCGGGGATCCCACGTCCACCACGTGTTCCATATCGGCCTGGCCCAAATTGATCCCGAAACGATGTTGATGAAAGTGAAGATCACGCCAATTTCCACCGAGGCGAAAGCGACCTTATCCCATTTCCGATCCTTGCGGACAAGGTAGATGCCACCGGCAACTGCCGCGACGAGAAACGCCAATGCGCCGACCCATCCAGCAGCTACGTGATAATAGAAGACGCGTTGTACGTCCCCCATTATGGCTTCGCGCGGCGCGTAGAAAAATACCAGGTAGAGCGAGACTGCGAAGACCGCTCCAGTTATCCAATTTAGGATTTTTAACCCTCTAGGCATAGGTTCCATTCCAAGACCTCCAGATAAAGATAGTGATCGGGGATCAGTAATCAGTGATCAGGTTTGAATGTCAGTGGGAATTCATTACAAGTTTCCCGATCCCTATTCCCGGTTCCCTGATCACTGTATTTCTCACTCCTCCACTACAAAATCGAAAACCATAAACGATACCGCAACAAATATCACATCATAAACGATGAGTAGATTTATCCAGGTCATGATCTCCGCCCATTCGAAACCCTGCAAGATCCCAGAGCTCGCTTTAACTGCTGCTACCAGGACCGGCAAAATGACCGGGAATAGAAGGATTGGGAGAAGGATGTCCCTGGTGCGCGCTTGGACCGCCATGGAGGAAAGAAGTGTTCCCACAGTCGAGTACCCGATCGACCCTAAAAGAATCACACCAAGCAGGCCGAGATTAATGAGGTTCACGTTGTACAGAATACTGTAAGTGGGCAAGATGACGATCTCGACAATGAGCATGAAGATCAGGTTGCCCAGCATTTTTCCGAAGAAAATTGCACTACGATCCACCGGAGCCAGTAGTAATCCATCAAGACATCCCCGGTCTTTCTCAATCGCCATTGATCGGTTCAGACCCAACGTCCCAGCAAACGCAAAAGTGACCCAGAGCACCCCTGAGGTGATCGCCCCTCGCGTCCGAAGGTCTAATTCGAGGGCAAAATTGAAGATCAAGATCACCAACAGAGCGAAAACCAGCATAGCCCCGATCAATTCACGGCTGCGCATTTCTGCGGCAAGGTCTTTCCATATTATTGCACCTAAAGCTCTCAAGTAAGATCGAAACCTTTGAGCCGCAGATCTCGGCTTACGCGTCACTTGTGCTGCTTCAATCGCGCTGGCAGGCTCAGTCATGTGTCACCTTATGGTACAACGCAGGTAATGTCAGGGGGTCGATATCCTCACCCTTCACTGACGCTGCAATGACGCCTTTCGAAAGGATGTCAACCCTGGTTGCCAGGTCAGCAGTTCGGATCAAATCATGAGATGTCATCACCACGGTTCTACCCTCCGCCGCTACTTCCTTTAACACCCCGTCTAGCATCGCGGCTGCCTCTTGATCCAGCCCAGTGTGAGGTTCGTCAAACAGCAACACTGCTGGATCATGAAGGATTGCTCGTCCAATGGCGAGACGTTGTTGCATCCCTCGTGAGAATTGACGCAGCAAATCTTTCCTGCGCGCTTTAAGCCCCACCATGGTGAGCACTTCCTCAATACGATTTCTAACCTCCGCCAAATCGTACATCCTTGCATAAAAAATTAAATTCTCTTCAGCCGTGAGATCGCCATACAAGAGGGGCTGGTGGGAGACGACACCAAGAATTTTACGTACCGCGGCGGCCTGTCCAGGCAGTTGGTGCCCCGCGATGCTTATCGCTCCCATACTGGGTCTGGAGAGGGTTGCCAATATGCGCAAGAACGTTGTCTTGCCCGCACCGTTCGGCCCAACCAGTGCAACAAATTCGCCCTCTTCAACGCAAAAGTCTACCCCCCTTAACACAGGTTTTAGGCCAAAGTTTTTAACGACTTTTTTTGCCTCAATCATGATCCGTATCTTGCATTAGGCTCAAGAGCTGTGCTTTCAATTCGGCCCGTCGCTCTTGATAAGGTTGTTCATCCATCTCACCACCCTCGAAAGCATTATCCAGGTTTGCGATCGCGCTTAATAGCGCATCAGAATCCTGCTCTTGAATATCTTCATCGATTTCAGGAGTGTATGGCTTGTCGGGAGCATCCATATCAGGCGTCCGTATCCGAAACCACCATGCTCCTACAAATACCGTCGCTAAGATTAAGGATCCAATTCCAATCACAACAGTGGACAGGCTGGACTCGTTAGCTGTATCCACGCTTCCCGATGGTCCTTTAATTAGTACCTCTAATGCGGTTCCGGCTTCGATCGACTCAACCTCATAACTCCGAAGTGGAGTTCCGCTCATATCCCGGGCGCCCATATCGAGCAAGCCTTCACCTTCGAGCTCTGGACCGGAAGCTGGTGCCAGCATGACAATCGCATCGACCGGATATTTCATCTCTTGAACGTAATTTAAGCTCTTGTCATAGGGGAGCTCAAAGGAAAAGACCAGCTCATGAACACTCAACCCTGGCCGTAGCGGAAGTGTATCCACGAAACCATTTTCAGTTAGAAGATAGCGATCTCCTAAAGCCCCACTCTCAAACTTGAGATTGGTCGCTCCATCAGGAAGATCAATCTCTAAAACTCCTGCCCCATCCGAATTCGCAAGGGTGAATTCTCCGAAATTCGACAAGATCCAGAGCTCTGTCACCTCCAGGATGCCATCCGCTGGCACATTGAAAATCGCGTGCAGGCGATCTACCCTTACGATGTCCAGGTCAGTTGACGTATCAAATATGGTGATCGGCAGGAAAACCTCCTGCTCACCGTCGAATTCTAATATTTCTGATCCATACGTGACGCCTTGATGGTCCAACACAGCAACGAAAACCCATCCAGGCTGCATCTCAATTTCACCAAAAGAGAAGGGACCATCGCTCTCAACTGTAGAAGTTTCGCGCACAACTTCTTGCTGCCCCTCAAAACCATGCAGCGTTATTTCCGTTCCGGCAGGGATCTCGTTTCCTGAAGACCCGTTAATAACCTGTCCGAGAACAAACCCCGTGAAGGGTCCACCTGGCTCGGTAACAATTTCCTCCGGATCAGTTACCATCCCTCCAGTAAGAGCGAGGTTCATGACATAAGTGCTGGCATTCTGCAACTGCTCATCCGACAGTTCATCCGCGAATCCGGGCATCCCTTCACCCATCCCCTCACCAATGATCTTGATGAGATCTTGGACGCTGCGATCTGATATGAAGGATGGATCAGCCAATGGTGGCCCAACTTCAGTGCCTTCACCCATGGGGCCATGGCATTCTGAGCAACTTTCTAGATATACACCCTCTCCATTTGTCAACTCATCTATTCCGACGCTGAGCGAGAGGGCGTATGCCACCACGTCCCATCGTTGAGCGTCGCTCATGCTGCTGAAACCAGGCATGAATCGTTCAATATTCCCTATGGACACAGCTGAAAACCATTCCGCTGGAGTGGTTTTGAATGCCAAATCAGGATCGCCTAGGTGGGATGGTGAATTACCCTCGGGGAGATTGACTGCCTGAGACCCATCCCCCATGCCATCTACTCCATGACACGGTTCGCAATTCTCAAGATAGATTGCTTCTCCATTCTGAATATTTGCTGGGGTTATGGGTGGGGTCAGGACCACAGGAGCAGAGGTGGGTTGAGGTTCAGTAGTAGTTGAACCCTGGGTTGGTCTAATGGCTTGAGCAGTTGCCACACCCGATGGCGGGGTGATGTCTCCGGCAAGATTGCATCCTGTAACGATCATGCCCAATAACAGCAAGAGTGGAAGGGCTACTCGCACGGCTATTTTTCTCCAACTTTGATAGGCGTTCCACAGTGAACGCAAAAAAGATCTCCGCCTTCCAAAGCGTTCCCGCAATTGGAACAGTAATTGGCATCAAGTCCACTCTGTTCTGTGCGTATTTGAGAAACGGCCTCTTCAATTTGAGCTTCTAGCTGCGAGGTGGCAACATCCTTTGAACCATTGGTTAGCCGAATTGCGTTACCGGGCCCTCGAAGCTGATCCATTTCTTTCAACACGGACGCACCTCGAGCCACCAAGACCGTTCTTTGTGCCTGATAATCTTCCTGAGGGACTTTGCCCATGGAGTGATCCATATCGAGTTCTTGAAGAATTGTGAGCACTTGATCACGTTGCGCTAGTAATGTCGAGTAGCGCCGATCAGCATCGGTGATAGCGAATCCGCGATTCTCCACAAGCGGTCGCGCAATGTATGCAACAATAATGATTAAGATCGCCAGAATAACAAGAATCGAGCCGATATCCATTCATTCTCTCCGTTGAACGAGAATCCTCTCGCCGAATTCATTTTTAGATTTTTCTTCTTATTAGCAGTTGCTGTTAGCGTACTTAGAAAGTTGGTCCCCTATTGTCCCATCGCCTTGAGTAACGCGTTTTCAATCTCATCTAATGAAAGATAAGGGCTGATTTTGATGTCCACAATGGTGCCGTCCCGGCCGACGATGTACGTCTCAGGCACACCCCGGATCCTGAAGGCTTGAGAGATTTTCGTTCCCAAATCCGGGCCGTTGGGATAGGAAATATCGAAAGTTGTAAGATATGTCATCGCCTCAGTTTCAGTATCGACATAATCTACACCAAGGAACATGACCCCTTGATCCTTGAATTTGCGCCAGGCTTGCTCCAATTCTGCAGCCTCCTGTTCACACGGCTTGCACCAGGAGGCCCAGAAGTTAACCAGCACAATCTTGCCTCGATAATCCTCAATGCTGTATTGCTCCCCATCAAAGGTCGTCAATGTGAAATTGGGGACGCGCTTTCCTATTCCGATGGGTCCTTGTTGAGCGCGCAACAGCCCTAACCCAACCACAATTAATAATCCGATAACAAAAACCCATACCAAAATGGTTCCCCATGGGCGAGGTTTTTCGTTCTTGTTTATATTTTCTACAAGCTCTTCAGACATTTTTCTTTCTCATCTAGGGACTTTCTCTGGTTTCATCAAATTGCAATAACAATCTCGATTATGTGCTGTCACGCCGGCGGAGTTGTTCTTCCAACTGCTGTACATAAGGATCATTCGAAATGAAGTCACTAGCTCCGACCTCTTCCGCCGGCTTCTCACCACTGGTCCAACTCCGAAAAGCTCTGAACAAAAATATTGCTCCTGCAAGGAATGCAACCGGTGGAAGCACATATACAAGCCAATTCAAACCCCGGGCTGGAGGCGTTGCCAAAACTCGATCCCCATATTGATCGACGAAATAGTTTTTGATCTGCTGTTCGTTCCATCCAATGGAAAGTTTATCCCGGATCGTCGCTCGCCATTGTTCGCAAGCTTGTGTCGGACAGACGTCCAGGGGGATATTCTCACACACGGGGCAATACAGCTGCTTGGCAATTGCGTTCACCTCATCATCTGACGGCTGCGGCTCTTGTGCCAGCACATTTCCTGATATCGCCAAGACCAGCAGCAGCCATACTCCAAGAATGAGCGTGAGCTTGCGTAACATCTTCTCCTCCTATTAAGAACGCACAAATGCGCTTCGAGAGGTTATCACCTCACGGTCGGGTTCTTTCTCGCGTTTCGGCCATGTCGCCACCATGGTTCCAATGATGAAGATAACGCCGCCGAGCCAAACAAAGTTGACTAGCGGGTTGTGGTAAATCTTGAATGTGGCGCCATCTGTGGCGATGGGTTCCCATCCGATTAAGAGCACATAGAAATCATCCCCGAGCGTGGATCGGACTCCTGGGATGGTCATCGATTGTTGTGAGGCGTAATAGAAATCCCTTCTCGGGTAAATCTCACCTACCTGTTTTCCGTCGCGATATACCTCTACGACTGCACGGGCGACATTCTTTCCATCAGGCGCATCCCAGATCGTTAGAGAGTCGTAGATCATAGTATATCGTCCAAGCGTTATCTGCTCACCTCTTGCGATCGTCCCCTGTGTTTCTGTCTGGAAAATCTCAATCCCAATGATTCCAAAGGCCATCAGCACCGCGCCAAGATGGATAATATAGCCCCCGTACCTTCTTCTATTCCTGCCAATCAATCTGATGAAGGCGATCAGAAAGTTTTCTCCATGGCGACGGACCCGAGCAAACGTTCCGCGCCAGAATTCATACAGGGTTACAAACACGACAAAGAACGCCAGTGTATACCCAATTAGTGCAGGAATGTTTGTCACACCCTGGATGAAAATCACAACGACAGCACCGAAGGCCAGTAATAAGGGTTTCCAAATGGATTTCCCTAATCGGCGCCATGACTCTCTCCCGAATACAGAGAGAGGCGCCACGCCCATCAAAAAGAGTAATCCAGCCCATAATGGGCTCGTCGCTCGCTCGTAAAAGGGTGGTCCCACAGTAACTTTCTGACCTGTAACCAACTCAGAGATCAATGGAAAGAGGACTCCCCAGAAGACGACTACCAGCACACCCATAAAAAGGAGATTGTTCAACAGAAAGAGAGCTTCTCGAGAGAACATCGAATCTAACTGTGTTTCACCCTTTAATGCACCCCAACGCCTGATCAACAGCGCAACGGATGATACGAAGGTCAATCCAATGAAGGCGAAGAAGAGGGGTCCGATTGCTGATTGGGCGAATGAATGTACCGAGGAAAGAACGCCTGAACGCGTCAGGAAGGTTCCGAAGATTACGAGCGAGTAGGTGAGGATGATGAGCATCATGTTCCAATGCTTCAGAATTCCGCGCTTTTCCTGGATCATCACCGAGTGCAGGAACGCTGTTCCAGTCAGCCAGGGCATGAAGGCTGCAATCTCCACCGGATCCCACCCCCAATAGCCCCCCCACCCGAGCACGTCGTACGCCCACCTACCACCGAGGATAAGGCCCAATGAGAGAAAGAGCCACGCGACCAAGGACCAACGGCGAGTGATGCGTATCCAACGCGTATCGCTCCTACCCGTAACCAAAGCGGCTATCGCAAATGAGTAGGGGATAATGTAGGAAACAAAACCCAGGTACAGCATGGGTGGGTGGATGACCATCCCAATATGGCGCAGAAGCGGATTCAAGCCGCGCCCATCCGCAGGGAACAATGGCCGTGCACCTTGGGGTTGGAACATGGCGGTAATTTGACTGCCATCAGCCGACTGCCAAAGCCGGACAAAGGGGTTTTCAACAAATATGCTCAGGGATAAGAAGAATGCCAAAGTGATTAGGGAAACCAGGATTACCCAGGGAAGAAACTCTCGATCCCGATCCCATTTGCGCAAACTAACCGCGGTGGTGAAGGCCGCCATCAACCACGACCAAAAAACGAGCGAACCTGCCTGCCCGCCCCAAAGCGCCGTCACCTTCAGATACAGCGGCATGCTGTTGTTGATGACAGTAGCTACATATTCATACTCGTAACGACCCGTTGTCAAAAGGATGATTAAGGCAATACAGGATACGCTCAGTAAGGGGAATGTGAGGATCATGGCGTGCCTGGCGCTTTCAACGAAAGCCGGTTTCCGCTGCGTTGCGCCATAAAATGCCGCTCCCGCACCATACAATGCAGTCACAAATGTAATCACCAACGTGAAATAACCGATATTCGCTATCACTCTCTTCTCCTATACTGACAATCCAGCGCTTGCTCGCTATGCTTCTCGGATCGCCCTGATTTGGATCGGCGTTGAGAAGCAGCCCGATCGAGGATGGGCCACACTGTCATTATCATCACCAACACTGGATCTAACACCTCGATCATGCTCACCGGGCTGGAAAGCCAGCCCGGTTTTATATTTCATTCATGCTACCTCGAGATAATTTCCTTAGCCTTCTTCTGATTGCAAGGGGACTTCATCATCGTAACGAGTAGGGCATTTCAGAAGGAGTTCATCCGCGTAAAAGACTCCATCTTCACCCATTCGACCCGTCACGATCGCTTGAGCTTCATGCCGCAACAAATCCGGTTTCGGTCCAACATAGACAACCTCAATCCGGCTGGCGTTGGGATTTATAACTGCATTGTGGAGAACCGCGGCTAATCCGCCAGCGTCCTCAATCTCATCTAAACCCGCGGGAACATTAACCGCCGTAAATCTCAACGTCAGGGTTTCGGTGTCGTACGTGACGGAGTCACCAATCACAGCACCGGACACCTTGATGTCGCGATCATCAAAGATTTCGCCTTTCGCCACCAATTCATCTATCGTGAGATAGTACTGCGCCGCTGCCTGTGTCGAAGAAGCGATCAAGTAAATCACCGCCACCGCGATCAGAAGTCCACCCAGGATGAATTTCGTCCGATTTACCGGGGCAGTTTGTGTTTCAGAGAATTCAACATCAGTCATTTACTTCACCTCATGCTCTCAATCATTTTACTAAATCCATTAGTGAAACTGGAGTAATTTTATCATCTATGTAAATGGACTCTACAAAATGTGTCATAAAGTCCTATGTACTTTTATCCTCATAACTTGATCGTCACCAGATCGAAGGACTCCTGAATCACGCACCGTCTCATGCCTGCTTTTACTTGGCAAAGAGACGCGCTTGCGAATTTTTGCACAAGTTGCTTAAAAGAATATGAGCGATGGGCTATGGGAGGATTAACAATAATATATCTTCATTCTCAAATGAGCTTGTACGTTCACCCACCTGCCCAGGCCTAAATATGCTTTCTGAGGCGAAGTGGCGACGCGTGCAACAGCACATCGTCGGTCGTCCTTGCCTCGATTCTCCCTTTTTTTTACCCGCAGATGCTTCTCAAAAAGATTGTGAAATCTAGCACAATTTGCACCAACTAAGGTGACATTTGTCACAAAGGGTAGTGAAGAATCCCACTAAACCAGGTAGGTGAAGCGCGGGACAATGGGACGTATTACCCATTTTTGTGGGGTTTTTCACCCATAAAGCTGTAAAATGCCCTGCTAGCAACACTTCCGCTCTGCGCGAGTGTTGTGATGAACTGATGCGCCACAATTCAGCGCGGATCGAGGCGAGAGCTTTCCATACATCACTGTTTCCGATGCTTGCCAATCTTGCCATTTCGATGGAACCACACGCATGGGGGCCGGTGTAGCGAGATCACTCGAGAAGTTAGACGAATTCGCGGCCCGACATCTCAACTCTGAATAAAGGCAAACACTATGAAAAGAAGCATAAACAGGGGGCAATGCAAAATTTTCAGTTGATGCGTAATACGACATCGTTAATGCAAGTTTTCTCTTTATTAATCTCGGGACTAGCCATAGACTCTGCACAGTCTTCAACCTGCTCGGTAAATTCCCGGTTTCCTCGGGGGAGAAATCTATGAGACGAAGTCAACGTCTTAGATCATTATTGACTTTTGCAATTGGACTCATTCTCGTTACCGGAGTTCACCAAACCGCAAAAGCCGATGGTGAAACCGGACCTTCCGAGCAAGGGATCAGCAATGAAAGTTGCTTTGGGTGCCACGCCAGTCCAGGTTTGCAGGTTGAATTGGACTCTGGCGAACTGCTCTATCTGACCATCGAACGTGACATCTACGACAATTCTGTGCACGGTGAGCTGGGCTATGCATGTGTGCAATGCCACACCAACATCACAGGATTTCCTCATCCGGAACGACCTGGAGACACGCGCCGCACACTCTCACTTGAGCTGTACACCTCCTGCTCAACGTGCCACTCGGAAAAGTATGAATCCACATTAGACAGCGTCCACGATCAAGCCCTGGCTGCAGGAAATCTGGAAGCTGCCGTGTGCACGGATTGCCATGGTGCGCATGATATTAATCCTCCGAACGAACCCCGAAGCAAGATCCCGCAAACTTGCGAACGTTGCCACTCACAAATCTATGACATATACGAGGGCAGCGTGCATGGAGAAGCCTTGATAGGTGAAGGCAATCCTGATGTCCCCTCCTGCATCGACTGTCATGGTGTTCACAACGTAGAAGGACCTTCCACCGGTCCTTTCCATCTCTTCTCACCCTCGATCTGTGCAGAATGCCATGAAGATCCAGAATTAATGAGCAAGTACGACATCAGCACAGATGTGTTCGAAACTTACATTTCTGACTTCCATGGAACCACCGTATTGTTATTTGAAGAAATAACACCGGATCAAGAGACAAATAAACCGGTTTGCGTTGACTGCCATGGCGTACACGACATTCGCGCTACAGACGATCCTGAGTCCAGGGTCATCAAGGAAAATCTACTCGCTACATGCCAACGTTGTCATCCTGATGCGACTGTGAATTTCCCCAGTTCGTGGCTCAAGCACTACAAACCAAGCCCTGAAGAAGCGCCTCTTGTCTTTGGCGTGAATGTTTTCTATACGGTTATGATCCCTACCGTTATCGGTGGGATGCTGCTCTACATCGGACTGGATGGCACTCGTAAGATCATCGACAAGCGGAAGCGTAGGCACACCGACAATGGATAAACCTATGAGGTATCTGCGTTTCCGGGGTGTTGAGCGGATCGAACACTGGCTCGCTTTTGCGAGTTTCTCCACACTTGCACTTACCGGGCTCGTCCAGAAATTTGCAGAAGTAACCCTATCCCAATCCATCATTTCCTTACTGGGCGGAATCGAATCCGTCAGGATAATCCATCGGATCGCCGTCATCGTACTGATGATAGAGACCATCTATCACATCGGCGCGGTTGGCTACAAGATTCTGGTTCTACGCAGACCCATGGCCATGCTTCCGGGAATTGATGATGTTCGCAGTGCATGGAAAACAATCCTCCACAATCTCAATCCAAAGAAGCCAAAACCCCAACAAGGTCGCTACACATTCGATGAAAAATTCGAATATTGGGCCTTCGTTTGGGGCACGTTGATCATGGCGATCACGGGGTTCCTGCTCTGGAATCCGATTGCCTCAGCCAAATTCCTCCCGGGGGAAATTATCCCGGCGGCAAAGGCTGCTCATGGAGGCGAAGCCTTATTGGCCATTCTCGCCATCCTGGTTTGGCACCTTTATCACGTTCATCTCAAACACCTGAATTTGAGCATGTTTACAGGTTACCTGAGTGAAAAGGAGATGCGCGAAGAACATCCTATTGAACTCGCCAATATCAAAGCGGGATTGAAAGACCACCTCATGCACCCCACAATCCTCCAAAAACGGCGTCGAATTTTCTTTGGGATCTATTCCATCATTGCAGTTGTCCTCCTCATTGCCGTTTACCTATTTGTAACCTTTGAAGAAACTGCTATAACAACGGTCCCACCTGCGGAAGATGTCATCGTTTTTGTACCGCTGACACCGACACCGTTCCCTACAGCTCTGCCTACAGAAACACCCTCCGCCGAACTACCCACCACATGGAACCAAGGATTTGCGGACCTATTCGAATCAAAGTGTGGGCAATGTCATACCGGAGCTGGAGCTTTGGGTGGATTGGATTTAAACACATATGAAGGTGTTCTCACTGGGGGGAACTCGGGGCCATCTGTTGTTCCAGGTGATCCCGATGCAAGTGTGCTTGTAATTCGACAGGCCGAGGGGAATCATCCCGGCCAATTAACCGGCGATGAACTCGCGCTCGTTCGAGCTTGGATCGAGGAGAGCGCGCCAGAGGAGTAAGCTGCACTCATGACAGGAGAAAAAGAGTCAAACGCCGAGAGTAAGAGTAAGTTCCGATCGAAACTACGCAGTTTCTTCTTTCCTCCACCTGGATCGAGTACCTGGATTCGATTGCTCCCGTACATAACCCTTGGCGTAATCACATTGGTGGTGTTCGTCGTCGGAGGCGCCGGCTGGGAATACACAAATTCATCCGAGTTCTGCGGCACAGCCTGTCACACCATGCCTCCCGAATTCACAAGTTACCTAACTTCTCCTCACGCACGGGTTGAGTGTGTTGAATGCCACATTGGTCGAGGGTTTCTCGCCACCCAGTTTTCTCGGAAGGCTGGAGACATCCAACATATCACGTCTCTCGCCTTCAAATCGTATGAATTTCCTATAACGGCAGATAAAATGCGCCCCGCGCGCGATTCTTGCGAAAAGTGTCATTTCCCTGAAAAGTTTTCAGACGACAGTTTGCGTGAGATAAAGACATTTCGCGATGACCTCGAGAATACACCCGTGAGTATTTACCTCACGCTGAAAACTGGAGGGGGCACGAAACGGCTTGGGCTTGGTCGAGGGATCCACTGGCATATCGAAAACGAGGTCCTTTTCTATACAGCAGATAACCACCAGCAATCCATTCCGTATGTACGGGTCGAGCTCGAAGACGGATCGATCATTGAGTACGTTGATATTGAATCAGATTTTGATCCGGATTCTGTTGACCTCACCGAACTTGAACGGATGGATTGTATAACATGTCATAATCGAATTACCCACTTGGTCTTGACGCCTGAGGATACGGTAGATCAACTGCTCTCACGGGGGGTTATCTCAACCTCTATACCTGAGATCCGAAGAAAAGCCATCGAGGTGTACAGCAACTTATATGAAACGACAGAGATTGGTTTGAACGGCATTGCTGGCCTGGATGGCTATTACCAGGCCGTATATCCGGATTTCTACGCACAGAGTTCAGACCTGGTCCAAGCCGCGATCGAAGCGCTGCAATCTGCATATGCTGATTCAGTCTTCCCGGAAAATAAGTCTGATTGGACTACGCATCCAAACAATATCGGCCACAAGGACTCACCTGGATGTCTACGCTGTCATGATGGCAAGCATCTTAACGACGCTGGTGAGGCAGTTCGGCTTGAATGCAATGTTTGTCACTCCATACCCGTCGTAGCCGGACCTGGCGATTTCGTGGTAGAAATCGAAATCAGTCGTGGACCAGAACCTGAATCCCACCTCAACCCCAATTGGATCACATTGCATCGGGATGTTTTCGATCCGACTTGCCAGAATTGCCACACAGTTGAGG
>SDBU01003619.1_pt1 | contig 19542 bp, 18 predicted proteins | sample 2277071 | NCBI WGS metagenome assembly SDBU01 (sample SAMN10397929, study PRJNA504765) | marine sediment metagenome | isolation source: marine sediment core GS08_GC12, 126 cmbsf | place: Arctic Ocean: Gakkel Ridge, Loki's castle | collected 2008 | reverse complement strand
CTGGAGCTGCCCTGCTTCTGGTACTCCGTGGGAATGGGGTTGGCTCTGAAGATGAGTATCCTGGATTTGTGGCGAGGCGTGGGCATCGAAAGCCTGCGAGCGCCGGTGCTGGCCTACCTGACGGTCATCCTGCCCCTTCTGGCCGTCTCCGCAATGGTCGAGGCATACGCGGTCACGCGCCCTTATCGAGCTTCGTGCAGCTAGATCGAACCGCCTCGGCGGAGCGCCGGAGCGCTTCCTGTTCATCGGGCAGCAGTCTCAGCTCGACCACGGTCTCCACGCCTTCGGCTCCCAGTTTCGCCGGCACGCCTACGAAGACGCCCTCAATTCCGTATTCCCCTTCCAGGAGCGTGCACAGAGGCATGATACGCTTCTCGTCACGCAGGATTGCCTGCACCATAGCGTGGACGGCGGCTGACGGGGCATAGAAAGCGCTGCCTTGCTTCAGGAGGCCGACGATTTCCGCACCGGCCGCCCTGGTCCGCTGCACAATGGCTTCGAGGCGCTCCGCGGAGAGCCGTTCGGTCACAGGCACGCCGCTTACGGAACAGAAGCGCGGCAACGGGACCATCCTGTCGCCGTGCCCGCCCATCACCATGGCGGAGATGTCCTTTACGGACACACCCAACTCCATGGCGACGAACGCCCGAAACCGGGCGGAGTCCAGGACGCCGGCCATTCCCATGACGCGATTCTTCGGGAAGCCGGTCCGGCGAAAAGTGAGCCACGTCATGACGTCAAGGGGATTGCTGACCACGACGACGATCGCGTCCGGCGCGTGTTTGGCGATGGCGTCGGCGATGCCGCCCACGATCTCCGCATTCTTCAGGAGCAGGTCCTCGCGGCTCATGCCGGGCATTCTTGCCAGGCCGGCTGTCATGACCACGATCCGGCTTCCGCTCATCGCGGCCTCATCGTTCGAGCCGGAGAAGCACACGTCCGCTTCCAGCACGGGCGCGGCCTCTTGCAGGTCCAGCGCCTTGCCCTGCGGCATGCCAGCAACGATGTCAATCAGCGTTACGTCGGCAAGCTCTGCCTCGCCGATGCGCTGAGCGGTCGTGGCGCCGACGTGGCCTGCGCCGATGACAGTGACTTTGGGTCGGGACATGGGAATCGGGGATTGGCGGTTTTTGGTTGATGACTTCTGATTCTCGATTTTTCGCTCAGTCGCCAATCGCAAATCAAGAATCAGAAATCAAGAATCCGCAGTCTCACATTCCTTCAACTGATTTCACGTCGGAGAGGGCTTCCTTGAGCAAACGCTCCACGCCCATTTGCAGCGTCATCCGCGCGCCCGGGCATCCGCTGCACGCTCCGCGCAGCCGCACCTTCACCACGCCGTCGTCGGTTACGTCCACCAGTTCTATTCCGCCCCCGTCAACGGCCAGCCTTGGGGCGATCTGCTCGGACAGGATCTTCTGTACTTCTTCCCGTGTAGGCATCCTTATCCTCCTTTCAACCACAACTGTACATGTATTCTAGCAGGCCTGAACGGTGCGGTCAAAAAAACCGCCACATGCGACTCGCGCATTTTTCGCGACAGTAGGGCCTCATGGGCGCCGTGGGGTTGCGCGACCGCAACGGCTGGGGTTTGGACCGGATTGCAGGGGCAGGGATGGAGCAGGGCCGGCATTTGCGCAAATGTGAGACGCCCACAGTCGCCGGGAGGCAAGAGGCGCGGCCTACCCCCGTCGCTGTTTCTGGCGTCTTTGCAGTCTCTGGTAGGCCTCACACTGAGTGTGGTCTTCGCAGCAGACCGATTCGATGTACTTCTTGTTCACGATGTTGAATCCCTCGCGCACGAGGCCGACATGAGCCATGGCGGCGCAACGGAGGGCCAACTCCGGCGTTGTCGTCCTCATGGATCCGGTTAGAACGGAGCGGATGTAGACCTTCTTCCTCCCATACGGACATTGGATCATCTCATTGAGACGTATTTGCTCCTCCGTCAAGGACGGATCGTCGGTCTCCAGGCCGCGTACACCCTGAGAGGGCTCGCCGTAATACGCTCTTCTCTTGGCGAGCTTGTCGGCCAGGGTGCCGTCGTCCTTAGCGCCCAGCACAAGGGCGCCCGCTCCCGCGCCCGGGCCGTCAACGGCACGAGAGAAGAAATCGAGGTCCCTGCAGCCGGTACAGATTCGAGTGTTGAAAACATTGTCGTGCCGCAGCCCGCCGTTCAACATCGCTGTGCGCACCAGGTCCCATAGATTAGTATCGGTCCGCACGCCGGTCAGGGAAGAGTCGCTGAACGTATGGCAGCATGGCCCGAGGCTGGGCCCGATCACGCCCAGCATATCCTCCGGCTGCGAGCCCACCTTTTCGGCCATCATGGCCACGGCCCGCTTGACGTTCTCGCCCGACGGGCGGGAAGGCTCTATGCTCACCAGGGCGAGGGCATACCAATGAGGATCGAAAAGAATCGCCACGGCGTTGTCATTGAAGAGGGCGCACAAGAACAGGTTCAACGTTCCGGTAACCAATCCGGCCACGGGCTTCGAATGTATCACGCCGCCTGCAGCGTCTCTTTGCAGGTCGTCCGACACCCATTGCACTTCTCCCGGCTCGGCCGGTTGAAACCAGACCGTATCGCTCAACTCGATCCCCAAAAGCGCGCACACGTGCGAGCGGTTCCGCGCAGCCACTTCATCGCCCTGGCCGGAATCGCAACTGAGGTCGAAATCGCACTCACCCACCAGGTCCGGCGCGCGTCGCACGGTTATCGCGTGGAGAAGATAAGGAAACCTTTCAAGGCAGGGCAACCGCCGAATGGCTTGGTTATCGCCCGACCGCGCGTCGAGCGAGTGCTCAAGTCGTCTTTCTGACATGCAACTTCTCCTCGTCCTCCTACTGGGCTTCGCCGGAAGGTGGAGACCCCTACAAGTAGATTACGCGCCGGCCTTGGATGTGTCAAGCAGGCCGGTCCCGTGACCGCTGCGCGGAGAGGCTGTGCATCATTTTCTGTTGATCCAAGATGTAGGGGCGCACGGCCGTGCGCCCGCGACGACAGCGCCCAACAGGAATGGCCGACAGAGCTGCGCGGCGACCAGACCTTGACATCCAATGCACGCTTGCATAGCATCCTGTGTTTCATCCGACGAAAGGGTTTTCATGGCGAAATTGACACTGGGCGTCATAGCCCGCATGAGAGAGCGCCCTGCCGAGACTCTGGACTGGGTGTCCAGACTGGGTTTCTCCAATTGTCAGCTGAGCTGCTGGGATCCCGCTCAATACACCCGAAAGAACGTGCGAGAACTTCAGCGGGAGTGCTCGAGACAGAAGTTGCGCATCGTGGCGTTATGGGCAGGCTATCCCGGCCCGTGCGTCTGGGATTTGCAGCGAGGTCCCTTGACCATAGGGATCGTTCCGGAGAAGTGGCGCGCTGAACGCGTGAAGGCGCTTCTCAAGGCCGCCCGGTTCGCCGCTGATTGTGGAATCAAGGCCATAGCTACACACGTGGGGTTCATTCCTGAAGATCCAAACGATCCCCAATACGGCAAGACCGTCCGAGCGTTGCGGCAAGTGGTCAAGAACTGCGAGCGGCTCGGGCTGGAATTCTGGTTCGAGACCGGACAGGAGACGCCGGTCACACTCCTCAGGACGATCGAGGACCTGGGGATGCCGAACCTCGGCGTCAATCTGGATCCGGCCAACCTGATCATGTACGGGAAAGGGAACCCCGTTGACGCTCTGGATGTGTTCGGGCGATACGTGCGCTGCGTACACGCCAAGGACGGTTTGTACCCGATTGACGGGCGCACGCTGGGCCGGGAAGTGCCCCTCGGCAAGGGGAAAGTCAACTTCCGACAGTTGCTCCCCAAGCTTTTCAAACTGGGGTTCAAGGGCGCCCTGATTATCGAGCGCGAGATGGCCGGGCCAGAGCAGGTTAAAGACATCGAGCGCGCCAAGGGATTCCTCACACGTATCGCTCCCGAATCTCGCGCAGCCGGGTGACAAGCCGCAGACTGTTCTGAGCCGATCGGTCGGCGGGCGAAATACAGGATAGACGACATGTCGTTCCAACTGGTTCTTCCAAAAAACATCATATTCGGCCGGGGAACCTATTCTCGACTGGGCGAGCTATGCGCGGAGGTCGGGAATCGAGCCCTGCTGGTCACGGGCAAATCGGCCCTGCGCAAATCCGGACGACTCGACCAAGCGCTGGGCCTGCTCAACCGGCATGGGGTGAAGGTGGAGTTGTTCGAGGGCGTGGGCAGCGATCCCGACCTTCACACGTGCGATAGAGCGATTGGCCTGGCCAGAGAGCGTGGAACCAATCTCGTCGCGGCCGTCGGCGGCGGCAGCGCGCTCGACGTCGGCAAGGCGGTCGCCGCCGTTGTCCCGCAGCCGGGCCAATTGTCCGAGTACTTCGCGGGTGATAGAAAGCTGGAACAGTCCCCCCTGCCCTTCCTTGCCGTGCCCACGACCGCGGGCACAGGTTCCGAGTGCACGAACAACGCCGTGCTCACGGACAGCGACCGTATGATGAAGAAGAGCTTGCGGGATGAGCGGATGGTTCCTGATGTGGCTCTCGTGGATCCCGAACTGACTTTCAGCGTTCCGGCCGATGTCACGGCGCAGACGGGCATGGACGCGCTCACGCAGGCGTTGGAGTGCTATGTGAGCCGAGCATCGAATCCGCTCAGCGATGCGCTTGCGTTGCGGGCGATCAAGCTGATCGCGAAGAACCTGCCGGACGCTGTGGCTGACGGCTCCAGGATCGAAGCTCGGGAGCCTGTGGCGCTGGGAAGCCTGCTCACAGCCATGGTTTTCGGAAACGTCGGCTTGGGTGCCGTACACGGCCTGGCCCATCCGTTGGGCATCCTGTTCCACATTCCCCACGGACTCGTGTGCGCGGTTCTTCTGCCGCACGTGTGTCAATTCAATCTGCCGGAACGGTTGGAGAAGTTCGGCCAAGTGGCGCCTTTGGTGGGCGCGAGCTCAGCCGAGGAGGTTCCAACAGCCCTGCGCGAGCTGAACCGGCAAGTCGGCATTCCGGAGACTTTCACAGGATACGGAGTCAACGAGACGGCCTTCGACAGAATCCTCGCCGACTGTCGAAGCGGAAGCATGGCAAAGAATCCCAGGCCCGCATTGGATGAGGATTTGAGAGAAATCCTGCGAAAGGTTGTCTAGCCACAAGATGGACACGGATGAACTCGGATTATTGCCTTTCCCTTTATGTTGATCGCTGCTGATCCGTGCTCATCCGTGGTTTCCAATCCGGGAGAGAACACTATGCAGAAGGTGAATGAAGGAGAGTGCACGTTTCGCGGCGGCGACTGGGGCGTCAAGTACTTCATGCGCGGACCGAGAATCGACTGGGGCGTGATTCTGCTGAAGCCTGGTCAGAGTATGGGCGAGCACGGCCACACACAGGTTGAGGAGACGTTCTACGTCGTGCAGGGCTCGCCTAGGCTCATCGTTGACGGCAAAGAGATCAGCACGGAGCAGGGCGACGTGTTCCGGCTGGACCCGCCCGAGCGGCACGACATCCGCAACGACACGCAGGAAACGGCCAAGGTCATCTTCATCAAGACCCCCTATCTGCCGGATGACAAGACGTAGCATTCCCTTGAAGAAATGCACAGTGGGCGGAAATCCGAAGTTCCCGCCAATCGTAGGGGCGCACGGCCGTGCGCCCGTACTGCGTGTGGCGCAACCGCCCCCGGTTGCGGTCCCTCCGCCGAGCCCTTCGACAGGCTCAGGGCCGTGAGCACCGTCGAACGGGGCGCCGGAGCCACACGTCTTCAACGGCCTCCCAGCTCGCTTGTCCGGCACACCGATCTCGCTGTGGTTGAGAGAGGAGGACGTGACGTTGGCAAAAGTTGAGTGGAGAAAGGGGAAGGGAGAGAGGAGAAGCATCCTGCCTTTCGTCTCTCCCCTCCCCTTTCCCCCTTCTCCCTTCCCGCCGGGACGGCGGACAATCTGGCCCGGTTGAAAGTCGTGAGCCGGTCGGGTATGTTGGATTCGCGGCGAAATGGGCGGCATAGCCAAGTGGACGAAGGCAACGGTTTGCAAAACCGTCATTCGCCGGTTCGAATCCGGCTGCCGCCTCCAAATTCTTGCCCTTACAGAGTCGGCGTTTCTCCGTTGTTGCCAAGGGTTTTCTATGATTGGCGGCGTTCGATATTATCACCTTGCTCTGTCCCGATCCGTCCCGGAAAGTCCCACGTTTTCCCCCTGAAGACGCCAAGCATTCCGCCAAGACACTTTCGCCATACGTGCCCGTGGCGCTTGCTGCATCCGATTCGCCGCCGAGGTCGGGTAGGGCCTCCACCGCGTCAATCTGCCTCTCAAGGGCGCTGTGAGTGTATCTGTTCATCGTCAACCGGATGTCGCTATGCCGGGCCAGCCGCTGCGCGACACTGGGATGCACGCCCGAGTTCGCGAGTAGGCTCAGGAAACAATGCCGCAACCCGTGGAAATCGATGAACCGCCCGCACTCGTCCTCATATGGGATGCCTGCCTTTTTCAAGTCCACTCGCAGCATCTTGGCGCCTATCTTGTCTGGCGGCATTGGGAATGCCCTTGCCTGTGGCAACCGGTCGGCTAAGTACTCGCGGAGAAGCCCCGCAGTCCTTCGGCGCAACGGCAAGGAGACGGCTTGCCGGTTCTTCGCGTGCTGCGCGTCCACACTCACCGCTGCCTGTCCGTCGCGCAGGTCAAAGCTGCGCCGCGTCAGCGATGCCAATTCATTCCATCTCAGGCCGGTTTCCAGCGCAAGCTGGTAGAGCATCGCCCTGTCCGGTCCGGTCATGCGCCGGACAGTCGGGCCGTTTCGCGCTGCCGTCAACAGCCTGTTCACTTCGCCCAGGCCCAACGCCCGCCGGTCATGCCGTCTGTCCGTTCGCACGTTCAGACCCTTCAAGTGCGCAACCGGCGATTCTGACGCGCACCTCTCTTCTACAAGCCACTTCCCGAACTGCTTGAACGCCTGTAAGTAGAAATTGCTGGTCTGCGCGCTGTTTCCTTGCTCCCGTCTTTTCGCGAGATACACCAGCACCCGGGCCGGAGAGATATCCGCATGATATTGGAAGCAGCACCCCTCGATAACCGCTCTTGCCCGTGCGGCAACAAGGCTCACATGCTGAGCAGTGTTACCCTTCGCTCCAAGGGCTTGCTCGAAATCCCGTAAGTGTTCAGCAAGCGTCTTGCATGCACCCGCCTGTTCGGACTTCAGGAGGCCGATTTTGGCCAGCTTGTCTCTGGTTCGGGCCGAGAGCGTCTCGATCCAGCGGTTCAGGTCCTTGTCCAGGGCTGCCGCACTCGCCCGACAGGCCGCCAGCCGTTCCAGCTTGCGCCCGAATTCGTCGGATGCCTTCCGGTCCGTAAAGGCGGGCAGACGCCGAACCGTGTCCAGGTGGTCTTTGAACTCCACGTACCACTTAGCCGCTTGCCTCTTGCGACCCTTCCGGTCTCGGTATGTCGCCTTGAACAGCCTCATTTCCGCTTCCCCCTCTTCGAGCCTGTGAAAATATGCAGATTGAGCAGCGCCGCCACCTTGTCAGCGGCCCGCAGGGACAACATGGACTTGCCCGACAAGAAACGGGACATCAGCCCCGGGTCAACGCCCGCCTTCAAGCATATCTGACGCTGCGCGAGCCCGCTCGCCCTGATAGCCTCGCGGAGTTCGTCGCTCATTTTTCTCCTGGTCCTTCGCATCGCTCTATTTGCTATTATACACCATGTTGACTATTCTGCAAGGCGCAATCTCCGTCGCCCGCAGGTTTTTTTCCATCATCTTGATGCCCAATCGCCTGGCCAGTTCCACCGTGCCCGCGCTGGGCATCCTGCTCTGACCCAAGTCCTCAACTCCTCGGCCCTCCATCGCACAGAGCCGCCCAGGCGCACCGGCAGCGGTACTCGTCCGCTAGAATGCAGGCGGTAGAACGTAGACCGGCTCAGCCCAAGCACCCGCGCTGCCTCATCAGCCGTCAGTAATGCCTGTTCAAGCTCTGTCGTTGCGCCTTTCACGTCTATGTCACCTCAAGCCGTCTTGGCTCCCTCGGCCCGCAATAGGCCGGATTACGCTGCACCCTGCCGTCTCATCAGCTTCAAGACCTTCTTCATGGCTCGATCCTCGGCTTCCTCTCGCGACAACCTGCCGTCATGCATCGTGGTTTCTACTTCATGCGCCCATGTCTCTCTCCATGGGCTAAGGAGCCGTTCCGGGCTCATATCTGCCTTCGCAGAATCGCCCCCATCTGCCCCAGCCTTCTGGAAAACGGCTTCTGTGTTGACCGGGGAAGGCGTCCCAAGGTGCTCATCTTTTGCATAGGTGCCCGTGCCCTTTACTTGAGCACCTATAGACTCCTTTGAGCATCTATGTTGAGGAGTATCAGCAGAGTGACTGTCACCCTCGCCGGCCGGCAGGCCTGTCGAGGCAGGGGAACGTGATTCTTCCGAACGCTCGCTCGACCCCCATAGATGCTCATCCTTGTCATAGATGCTCATACTCTGGGGTTGAGCGCCTCCAGGGTCGTTTGGGCACCTATGGTCGGGCAAGGCCCAGTACCACTTCGAGCCTTTTCCGAATCCCTCGTGAACCGAACGCACTCGGAGCTTCACTTTCGCCCGCCGCACCGTAGCCCATGCGTACCCGTTTTCCTTGGCCATGCGCTGAAGGTCTTCGGGCGCCACCGGGCCGTCGGCCAAAGCTTCCTCTAGCCACTCAACTGCGTCCTGAAGCGCAGTCCGATCCTCCTCTGAGCCTGCAACAGGCACCATGGCCTCGTCTGCCGAAACCTGTACCGGGTCGGGCTCCCAGGCGATGACCGGGACTTCCGGATCTTCAGGACTTCCGACAGTGCTGTACGCCAGGGCTGTTGTTACGGAACTGAGATTACTCTTGATCGGACGCAGCAGCCGACGGGACGGATTTCCCTTGTCTTCGGTCACCATCCAATACGACCGCGCCGCCGCCACAAAGGCCAGGCTCCCCATGGCCCGGTACATAGGTGACCCCTGCGCGTTCTTGTTCAGGTGAGTTACCGCCAGGACTGCGACTCTATGCCTCGCGGCAACTTCGGCAAGTGGGGCAAGAAGCCCGCGAATATCTGAATTCTTGTGCGAATCTGTGCCCCCCAAGTAGGCCGAGATCGGATCGATCACCACGAGTCGAACATCGCGTATGCGACAAATCGCACGCTCAAGCTCTGCAAGGTCGTCTTCGAGCGAAAACATCCTCGTCTTTGGGGTCCCGCTCCTATGTTCGACTTCCGTCACCGCCAGGAGAACATAAACCTTCGTGACATCAGCTCCGGCCGCATCCAATCGGGGACGAATAGTGTCGCCAATACCGTCTTCGGCAGACAGCATGATGACCGGGCATGCCTCGATAGCTGCCTCGGCACCATCCGGCCACCCCCTTCCTGTTGTCAGACGCGCCGTGATGTCCAAAGTCATGAGCGATTTACCTAAACCCGGGTCCCCGGCAAGCAGCGTTAGCTTGCCCCTTGGAACTCGCCCGGGCCACAGCCACGAGACTTTCTCGGGCTTCACATCGGCCATGCGGATCAGTACAGGCCCGCCGCGTACCTCACTGGGATCAATCGGACGTGCCTCCTCCACAAGCCTTTTAATCTCCCCCTTCACCTCTTCCGGAGATTGCCCCTGTCGCGCCTCGATGAACTCCACGATATCGCCCTTCGGCGGCAGGCCGGGCAGGTCCACAATCAGCACCCTTGCCGGCGGGTCCAGTCGCCACAGAATGTCAGCCACCTTGCGCGCATATCCCCGGCCCTGGTCATCGTTGTCCGGCAAGATAACGACCTCTCGCCCCGCAAGCGGAGTCCAGTCAGTCTTCGCCGGAGCCTGCGCCCCGTGTGCGCTCGTAGTAGCTGTGAGACCAATATCCCACGCGGCGTCCGCCGCTTTCTCGCCCTCTGGAACGTACACAGGCGCGTTGCCGTCCAGCTCCTTCAGCCGATACAGTGGAAGCGGCCCTGGCGGGTCTCCGATGCGCCAACCGTCCCCATCTCTGGCGATGGGCCGGAACTCCTTGTCGTCCGCGGTCTCAAAGCGAACGACCCAGAACAGCTCCTTTCCGTCGCTTCCATCGTAGCGCCATCCCATCACAGGCCTGCCCCCGGCGCTCTTGGCCGCCGCTCGAATCGCCTCGGTTCGAGTAGGGTATCGCCTCACGCTCTGCCCGCCCCGCTTGCTCGACACGGTCTTCGCCTTGCGTCGATGCCTTGCTTCTCCATTTGGGAATAGGTCCGACATCTTCAGCCCCATGCGCGCCACCACGTTTTCGGCAGGGCACCCCGCATGACAAAACAGCAGCACCTCGCCGTCATCACCCACACCGATGCTCAGGCTGGGCTTCCTGTCATCGTGACCCGGACAACAGGCGGTCCATTGGTCTTTCTTCGTCCTTTTGACCTTGTCCAGTAGTGAGAGCACCCGTTCCACTGCCTCATTCATCGCCAGTGCCCCATCCCCGTCGGCCCGCGTCCACGGCGTATCAGCTCGCTACGCAGCCGCAGAACGTCGGCCTCCGTCCAGATCAGCACTCTGCCGAAATCGCAGTCGCGAATATCGGCCGTCGTCTCCACACAATCCCGGCATCGTGCGCGAATCGCCAACTGTGGGGTCAACCGCTTCGCAGAAGGCCCCTTCCCGCCCGAAACGCGAGTCTCACGCGAGGGTTTCACCTTTACGGCGGTCTCCAGGCAAATCTGCTGGTCACCCATGACCCCCTCCAATGAAAAAGCCTTGTCTACATCCCCTCCGCTCAAAGCTGAACATCAACTTCCCCCGATTCCGTAGGGACCCGGAACTTGTGAACGGTGTCGCACGTGACGGACTCTTCGCCTCGGTCTGTCTCTATCAAGATTACGCCGTTGACGACGTCCCGTATGAAGTACTTCCGACCCGTCTCTTCCCCGATCAAGCATTTCACCTCGCCAGCCTGTATTCGCCGGCATATCTCGTCGAACGCGGCTCTATCCTGTATTGGCTCTTGCTCGACTTGCTCTCTGGCGCTCCTCCGCCTCTCGCGGTACATGGCCTCTTTGAATTCCCAGGGCTTCATAAGTGGCTGTACTTTCTGGCGGATCGCTGTTAGTAACTCCTGCTCACTGAAGTCGTCTGGTAGTACGCTGAACTCTTCGCGTATCCGTTTGCGGTCGCCTGACCACTTGGCAGCTTCGGCGAATTCATTGACTATTCTGTCGAGAGTCTCAGAGCTGCGAGGCGTTCCCCCCGGAAAGTGCCGTTTGCCCTGAGCCGTTGCCGTCCGGGTATCCGACTGCTTCTCAATCTGAGAGAGAGAGGCGCTTCCCTTCTCTCTCACTTCTCTTCTAACTTCCCTTTTAACTTCTGTGTGACCCTTAGGCGTCACCACCCCCATGACGCTAGGTGTCACTACCCTGGTGATGCTAGGCGTCACCACCCCATGACGGTCAGGGGTCACTACCCCATGCTCGAAGGCGTAAGCTGCGGGACCTGCCAGGCGATACACCCGCATGCGTTTGCCCGCCCGAGATGTCCCCCAAAGGCGCTGAATGTAGCCTTCTTCTTCAAGCCTCCGCGTCAGCCTGGAAACAGTGCCCCTCGCGATGGGGCGGCCACGACGAGTAGCTGCCAGCGCTATCTCGGCACGCGAAGGATAGGCGATGAGGGTGCCAACGCGGTGTTGTGTCCACGGGCTTGCGCGTAAGGCTATGAGCGCAAGCGCGAGCTTCTCGCGTTCCGGTATGGCAAGCTTCAGAACGAAGCGCATACAAGGCCCCCAGCCGAAAACACGTTTGCCTCGCCCCTGAGCCTCTCCGCCAGCCACAGGTGAGATTTCACCTTGCGCTGGGAGGGATTCTGGGGTATCCTTACATTGAAGATGGGCGCGCGGGGTACTATGCCCATGCCCTTGCCGGCTATGGCTGGCAAGGGCTTGCTTTTTCATTGTGGCCGCTACTTTCGCCACGACATCGCCGATAGGCACCGGACCGTTCTCTGGCGTACTCAAGCCCATCAATTCGCCTAACCAACCTTCCTCTGAACGCGCACCACACGCCCACGAAGCCCAGCTACGTCCACCAAGTATCGCTGCCCACTCCTCACTTCATCGATCATCTGACTTGCGGTGTCCACGATGCGGGTGACTTTGCCTCCGGGGCCGACGGAAAGCCATCTGTGCCGGCAGTCCTTCGTCTGGACCTTCTCAAGTCTCTTCATTGCTGCACGGATCTCCCGAAGCGTAGCCCCCTGGTCTTTCAGGTCTACAACTGTCAATGCCCGCATGAGATGGCCAGCCGTGAACCGATAACGGCATCCCTGTTGGCCGCCACCGGCTGCGCAGAGAACTCGCGTCTTGACCCAGTACAGGAACGTCCCGTACGGCACGCCGACAAACCGAGCTGCTTCTCTTCCGGCCATGCCTTTCCACATTCCAGTCACCCCCTTTCAAGGCCATTCTCGCCGTTCCGTGCCTTCTTTATCGCTCCCACAGAAGTATAGTGCACGATTGACGGTCTTGGTAGGACGAACTTCAGGGCAAAATATGGGGCAGAACTTTGGGCAGAACTCGGGAGGTGCCTTCAGACGGGAGGGTTATTCAACTAGCCTAGGTTCGTCACTATCCTTGAGTCGGTAACCGCTGCCCCTCACGGTTTCGATCATCTTATCGAAGTAATGCTCTTTTCCAGCCTTTCGAAAGGCCCTCTTTAAGTACTTTCTGCCTGCGTCAACATCAATACAGCCCATGTCGCGCCGGCTTGCCGTCTGCGGCCACTTTTGGCACAGTGTCCACAGAAACTCAAACGGTTCGCGAGTCCGGTCCTTCAAACCGACACGGACGCCTTCGCACCATACTTCGCTCGTTGATCGTCTCAGGTGAAGTCCCTTCTTGGGGATTCGTCCATCTGCATACGTACTGGCGTCGGCGCCTGCATTAGCCTGCTCAGCAGCATATGTTCGCTTTCGCTCCTCCAAGAACGCTCCTACCTTGCTGAGCGCTTCTCGGTCCTTGTCATCTAGCCTATGACTCTTCTCTCCAAGACGGACGTGGGCCTCTTCAACGGCGCTTAGAAAGGCAGCGCAGTTAGACCGCCAAAACGATCTGTCCCCCTCGAAAGCTTCATGAAGAAGATTGACACCCACGAGATGCTCAAGCGGTCGCCAAGCCATAGCGGAAAGCCCAGCAAAGTCGCGTCTCTTGAGGATTTCGTCAATTCTGACGCGGAGTCGTAAGTAATTACGGTTAAGCGCGTCATCTGCGAGTCCAACTTCACCAGCCCAAAATGCGTTGAGTAGTCGGATCAATACCTTATAAAATAGGAGTAATGTGTAAACAGCCTTCGGACAGTCTGGCTCTGGGGAGAGCAGACGAGTTTTTCTGGCATACTCATCAGACTCATCCTTGTCAATTTGAGATCCATTAGGTGAAGTGACATTGAGTATCTCAATGTCATCTGGAATACCTCGCCTTTTCAGCCAATCCGCAAGCTCACACTGTCTCACCTGCTCTGCGAAATTGGGGTCGGTCAGCAGGCGAGCGTCAAAAATGCGATGTACGCCCTCGTACTCGGATGGTCCAAGATCACCACGTTCTGTCAGGCGAGCTCTCTCGCCGTGGAGCAGCAGCGACATGTATTCGTAATACGCATTGACTAGCACTATGGGGTCTGCCCCGGCGCGAACGTAGAATCGGTGCGCCTCACCAGAAGTCTTTCGCTCGATGTCGAGCATCGTACGAGGCCACCAGAATGAGTCTTCCAATGGACAAGGGTCATACTCCACGCGTTGTACGCCATCAACGTAAAACTCAGTGAAGGGCCGGCGTGTGGACATGAAAATGCGCCTATCTCGAAGAATCCAAAATACAACAGGAGGGTGATCTTCACGGGGCGCAACCAAGTTTTCCCCCCGCATGATTCTGAGGTCCTGCAATTCTTCTGGCCAGTCCTCATCAAGTACTCTGAGCCAGTCCACGACCTCCGAGAAAGGGCGTGTTCTTATGATAGCTCTGATTGCGGGCACTACGGGCAGACCACTTGAGACGTACTCATGAACGAGCTTTGTTAGTGGGTGAGTTTGGAGGGGTTTGTAGGGCCAAATAAAAAGGTATCGCCGCTCTATACCACTTGCTGCAACTGTCATACTGCACCTCGCTGGCCGCGCCTCCACCTTGTCCTGCTTCTGCGCATCGGCTGCTCCCTGCGCCGTCACCGACAACTTCGTTGACACAGTCCTTCGTTTAATGGCAACAATAGTTGCGTCCAGGTCATGCAGATACTCCCATCTCACAACCACAGAAGAGTACCAACGAGTCTGGTCCTTATCGTGCGCAATCCTCTTCACCTGATCGACCAGAGGCCTGAGAACTCCGGTTCTGTCTGAACCGCACACTTCAGCACATGCCGCAAGTATCTCGTCACTCGATTTCTCCATGAGCTGGCAGGGGATGTCATCGAGCCCCCAGTATGGCATTGAGCTTCCCGCAACCTCTCCCAGGTGGCCTTTCTCGTCCTCAATCAACGGCTTACAGCCGCTCCCCGGCCCGAAACAGCTAATCGCCTTGTCCGCAAACCGGTCAAGCACCCCTCGATTTCGGAAGAGAAACTGACCTTCGTCATCGACGTCATCATCAAGTCGTGTCCAGCTAGGAATATCCTCTTTGAAGATGGTTTCGTGAATACCGGTCCGAGTATGCACAGCAAGCGGATTGATGCGGACCGGATGCGCAAGGTACAGGAAGAGCAGACGATGTTTATCAACGAGATGCAGGAGGCGCTCTAAAGCACTTTTAGGGCGACATAGCTCCTCGATCCCGCGTTCATAGTCCCCATTCTGGTGTTTCGATGCTGTGGAGCCCAAAGCCGACTTGTTTCTTGCCAAGGCACTGCCAGATGCGGCCCCACCACGTAGGGCAATCCTTTGCAGTTTGATTTTCAATTCAGGCCACATGAGCCACGCACTCCCTCCGCCATAGGCGCTCCCAAGGAAGTGCAGAAATCGAAGTAGCTCAGTGCTATCTTTGCATGAGGCCTCAAGTCTTTCAGCAACAGACTTGCCGATGGCAACAGCCCGCTTGGCCGCATGGTCGTATTTCTTGTGGTCAGTCGTCATACAGTCAAGATTAGCGTCATAGACAGGGCTATCGGCCACCAAAGCGCACTCATCGGTTGCCGCCACGAATTGCTCGATAAGATCAATAGTGGAATCTGGGGCGGTCACTCTCGACCTCCTTCAGGCGACTTACCAGTGGGAGATATATGACGGGACAGAGCCTGTCAATGCGCTCTTTCGCGCAATCTGCACTTGCTCAGTTACCATCGGTACGATACGGTTGCTTATGCCCGGAAGGAAATCCAGGCATGGTCTTGCCCCCGCCGATCTCCTCAGCCGAATCTATCGCTCGCCGCCGTATTCGCGGAGCAATCTGACTACGTCCAGAAAATGCCCCTTAAATTGATTGGCATAGGGCTCTGCAAATTCGAGTGGCGTAAGGCCGTGACTGTCCTTTTGCTTGGCGTCGCCACCGTTCCTCAGAAGAAACTCGACCATCTCTTTATGGCCAGCATGGGCTGCCTTATGCAGAGGCGTCCTACCTTCGGCGTCAGCCGCGTTCACCTCTGCACCCCTGGAAACCAGCAATTCCGCCACGCCCACATTTCCCCAGAATGCTGCCTCGTGCAAGGGTGTAGCATCACGATCATCCTGTGCATCCACCCGAGCGTCTTTTTCCAACAGGAGGATTGCCACCTCCTCACTTCCTCGCTTAGCCGCCGCATGCAGCGGTGTAGGCCCAGAGTTTGACCCGCTGTTCACGTCAGCTCCGTGAGTAAGCAGGAACTCCACTACCTTCCTTGCTCCTCCACCGGCAGCCCAGTGCAAGGCAGTCCTGCCTTCCGCGTCCGTAAGTCGCACGAGGGCGGCATTGAGCTTAACCGACGGCTCGACAACATCAAGCATGTCCAGGCCAGACGCTGCAAAGACATCCAACTTTGCCCCATTGGCAAGTAGAATTCGTCCTGCATCCTTACAGCCACTCAAAGCCGCCCAGTGCAGAGGCGTCCACCCGTTCTCATCTTCTGCCTCCACATCGGCACCCTCTGCGAGCAGCAATTCTACCAACTCTCGGTCCCCCGAACCGGCGGCAGAATGCAAAGGGGAGGAACTAGAAGTTCTCTTGGCATTTGCATCCGCACCGCAGGCCAAGAGCAATTTGACCATATCCTTCTGCGCACTATATAGAGCCACTCTCAAGGGGGTATAGCCTGACGTATTCTTGGCCTCGATCTCTGCACCCGAGGCCAATAGGCGTTTGACCATCTGGGGCAGACCGCTGGCGGCTGCATGATGCAGCAGTGTCCACCCGTTTTCGTCCGCATCGTTCACGTCAGCGCCGTAAGACACAAGGAGTCCGGCGACATCCTCATTGGCGGCATAACAGAGCGGCGTCTGCCAGCCCCCACCTCTTGCGTTGGGATCGGCCCCCTTGTCCAAGAGCATGCTCAATACGTCCGCACGGCCATCTCCGGCAGCCACATGAAGCGGTGTCCAGCCGTCTTCGTATACTGAATTCGGATCGGCATCTCTTTCGAGCAGCAACTGTGCCACGTCACCATGTCCCTCCTGGGCAGCGAAATGAAGCGGCGTCCAGCCATCTGGCCGCCCTGCGTTCACATCGGCGCCGTACTCTATAAGCACTCGCTCGACAGCTGTGTCACCACTCCAGGCCGCAAAGTGAAGTGGCGTGTTTCCTTCCTCGTCCTGAGCGTTGACTTTTTTCGGGTCGCCTGCGAGCAAAGCCCGGATTGTGTCCGCATAGCCTTTTCGCGCCGCTTCGTGAATGTCCTTGTATCTCCGAGTTCTGAACGTGTCAGCTTTGGCGTGCAGCTTGGCGATGTCCCTCAGCCCCCGCCTTACGAGTGCCGACTGCCGCAGCGTGAGACGGCGTTGCTCGGCCCGTGCAAGTTCCCTTGGCTCTGCGTGGCGCTCCTCGCTCACAACCTAGCCTCTCCCCATAATGCTCATAAGGCGGGTTCGTGTTTCAGCGATTTCGTGGTCAACCTGTTCGGCCATCTCAGCGAGAATGTCGCGTCCGCTTCGTTCCGCCTCCTCGACTTCTTCCTTCAATTTAGCGACGTCGCCCTCACGCAATTCCTTGATCTCGGCTTCGATGCACTCCAGACGGCGTCCAACCTGGGCAATCTTTCGGATGACCCGAACGAGCTCCGCTCCGGGGCCTTCTCCTCTTACAGACTCGGGGCTAGACTCCCATTCTTGGAGAATCGCGCGGAGGCGCTCTTCGTCGCCTTCCGCATATGCTTTGTTTGCCTCGGCCATGAGATTCTTCCTACGGGCGCGTTCCTTCTCGTTCGTGGCGAGATCAGGATGCACGGCCTTGGCTACCTGCCGATAGAGCCTCTTCAAGTTCTCTGACGGTTTGAACTTCCTTGGGGCAACAGACTCGTCAGCGCTTTCGGCGGCGCGCGCAGACTCCCGCGCGTGCTCCCGCGCAGCTTCTGCCCTTTCCCTGCTTGCTTCGTCCCCCGGACTCTGACGCGCAAACGCCTCTGCGATCTGTGCCTCGATTTCATCAAGTTCAGCATACCGCCTACCTACGATCGCCAGGTAGTGGTTCTCAAAAGCGGATAGGTCAACGCGCAGTGTGGCAAGCTCAAGTTCGCGCTCCGCAAGCTCTGAGTCGAGCTTGGCAAGTTCGGCGCGTTTCTTTTGCAGTTCGTACTCTTCCGGCACAACTCGCTTGTCGGGTTTCTCTTCCATGTGATTGGCCTCAGTCGTGGTCTCTTGAGCAGGAGCCGGGCTCTCACCACCGGGCTCTTCCGACACGCAGTCCTCGTACAGTCTGTCAATCTCGGCAACTACTGTCGGGTCTATGTCTTCGTCTTGCCACACGTCGCTGTCAATGGCTACGTATCCATCTACGTCTTCTGTCTCAACACCACTTTCTTCGCCCAGAGGGAGCACGCCAGCCGTCACATGGCCAGGCCTACGAAACAGCCTTCTCACACCGCGAAATATGCGCTTGCATATCCCCGCAAGCGCCGAAATGATCACTATGCCAATCAGAACAATAATCCAAATCCACCAGCCTCCGTAGATTAAGAGAAAGAACAGCCCTGCAATCCAGCCAAGTACTGCTCCGACCCATTGGAGAGCTACTCTTCCCCACACGCGAGTTCCGGCTACTTCAAGTGTGTAAGGCTTGCCAGGGCTGGCCAAAAAACCACTTATAGTCTTCGGACCAATCGCAAAATTCAGGTTCTGGCCTTCCAACAGTGTCGCGGTCGCAACACCGACGACTTGCCCTTTGCCGTCGAGAACGGGACCTCCGCTCGAGCCCTCGGAAATGGGGGCAGTCATCTGGAGTAGCTCAATCTGACCCGGAATTTCCCTTATTGCGCTGAGTAAGCCATCAGAAAGCGACTTCTCCAGTCCCAGGGGATTGCCTATTACCAGAACTCGCTGGCCAGGCCGCAGCACCGCTGTCTCTGCGACAGAAAGAGGGGGCTCATTGCGCTTATCGACCTGAAGAAGGGCTAGATCAACTTCCTTATTCAACTTGAGGACCGTGACCTGATCATAATACCCCTTGTCGGAGAAGACTCCTGCTGAGAATGCTTCGTCTATGACATGAGCGTTAGTCAGAATCCTGCCAGGTGCAATGAAGAACCCGGATGCTAGGCCACACTCAGTACCGGTCTTGTCGTAGATGACAATCTGCACCACGCTGGGCATAGCCTTTTCGACAATATCGGCAACGGAGGTCTCCTGTGCATGTCCGACCTCGCCAAGACTGAGCGCAGGTGCGAGGACGAGTGCTATGAAGGTTCGTAGCATACGCAATCTTGAATATCGACTCGGTACGACGGACGATGCACGCTCCCGTTCCATGCCTCTACAACGACGCCTTTCTCAAGGACCTGACTGGGCTTTCGCGGAGAAGCTAACCGCCCGCCTTAGCCCTGGACAAGCGGCGGTGGGGTGCTCCATGAGCCACGCATCCACAGCGCCCCTATGGAAGCGCCAGTGGCGACCCACCTTGACGCCCGGCAAGGCCTTCCCGATGAGCTTGATCGCGTTTCCCATGACTGTCGTCGTGATGACTTGAACCGGCTTAGGGAAGATTGGGCCACGGACGATGACCTGCGGTGTCAGTTCCTCTGGTCGCATGGGGCAGCCTCTCACAAGCCGTCTGAGATACGCTCTGTTCTTGCGATCCCGCCCCACAGTGCCGGCGCGTGCAAAACGGGACCGCCCCTTGAGAGCGCCCGGGCTTGCACAACCTGGGAATGCGCACAATGTACCACTCACTGGCGGTCAGAGCAAGGGGGGCCGCCCGGTTGGACCTCTCCTCTGTCCTGGGCGAATTTGGTGGGAGCCAGCACACCTAACCCGTAGCCATTGGCGATGGGGGGGCACGCTGCCGCCCGAGACAGCCCCAACCCCTGGAGAATCCCCCGAAAACTATGCAGCTTGGGCTAGTTCCGGCTCATCCGTCGCGAGTATTGCGAAGAGACGTGAGGTGGCGCCATTGGGGGTAGTCCGTGCCTTTCGTCCGCCAAACAGAAGGCC
>SDBU01003618.1_pt1 | contig 19546 bp, 16 predicted proteins | sample 2277071 | NCBI WGS metagenome assembly SDBU01 (sample SAMN10397929, study PRJNA504765) | marine sediment metagenome | isolation source: marine sediment core GS08_GC12, 126 cmbsf | place: Arctic Ocean: Gakkel Ridge, Loki's castle | collected 2008 | reverse complement strand
ATATTATTACTGATAAGAGTAATGATTATCTTACTCTAAGTACTTGCGGGAATAATATTTGTGATTCAGGGGAAACAAAAGAAACCTGTCCTAGAGATTGCTCTTACGAGATTAATCCTTATAATGCAGATGTTGATAATTGTACTAATAGTAGAGGGACGGTCTATCCAACTACGGGTATTGGGTCAGCTGTTTGGTTTGTTTGGAATGGTTGTGCTCGAGAAAAATATTATAATGTTAATCCAGGAGATAAATTAATGTTCTCTGTTTCTACGGATAATGCATCTTGTAGGTATCCTAATTTCTATATTTATGAACAAGCAGACGGAAATTGGGATCAGAAGAAATATTTTGATCTTCCGGATCAGTGGAAATTAACAGAAATTGTTACTTATACACCAACCTCAGATAAGATTAAGATTTATGCTCCTTCTTGTTTCTATTTAGATTTATATAGCGAAAATCCAGTAACAGTTGTAAAGCCATCTATCACTGTTCTTTCTCCAAATGGAGGAGATGTGTGGATGACAGGGAAGACCTATGATATTACTTGGAATTCATCTGGAGTAGATAAAGTCAGTCTTTATCTTATAGATGATAGAGCTGGTCGTAGTTATTCACAGATAGTCAACAATCTTTCTGCTTCTTTGGGTAAATATTCTTGGACTATACCAATCAAAGGCGATCTTGGTCTACCTAGTAGCCATAGTCATCCCTATAAAATTGAAGTTAGGGAAGAAGCTAAAGCGGGGGGCGGTGATGAGAGTAATAACTACTTTTTAATTGTTGATTCATCTACTATTACTCCACCAACTATTACTAGCCATTCACCAGCAGGAAATAATATAACTTTAGTTAATGATATTACTGCAACCTTTTCTGAGTCGATGAATAAAGCAGCTACTCAATCAGCGTTTTCTATTAGTCCTTATGTAGCTGGTTCTTTCAGCTGGAGCGGAAATACTCTAACTTTTAATCCTTCTAATAATTTAGGTTATAATACTAATTATACTGTAACAATAAGTACAGCAGCTAAAGATTTAACAGGTGATACATTAGTTTCTCCTTTTTCTTGGTCTTTTACTACTGGTAATATTGTAAAACAATCTATCACCGTTCTTTCTCCAAATGGAGGAGAACAATGGAATATTGGAAATACTTATGATATTAATTGGGAAACAAAAGGTGTTGAAAAAGTTCATATTTTTTTAATCAAAGAGGGTCTTGAAAATGTAGAACCATCTGCTATTTGGAGTGAGAATGATGGAATGACAGGAATTGCTCAACCTTGCGGATCTTTAATTCACATAGCTAATAACATCCCTGATTCAGGCATGTACTCTTATACTGTTCCAGAAGGTATGTGCTTAGGTGAGAAATATAAGATAAGGATTTATAATTCTTTAGGCAGTAAGTCTTATACTCAACCTATGGATGAGAGTGATAGTTGGTTTAGAATTTATAGTACCACTGAAGATGAAGAGGAGTCTATCGCTGTTATTTCCCCTAACGGAGGAGAAAAGTGGGAAGGAGGGATAAGAGTTGGAATCAAGTGGACAGGCAAAGGACTAAAAGATGAATTTATTAGTATTTATTTGCAAGGCTACGATGAAAATGGAAATATTATTTATGTAAGAGAGGAATGGAAAGAAGATAAATTAGGTCTTTATTATGGAATTGTTTCAGATTATATATCTGCCGCCACTAAAGGCTTACCTCATCTTCCTTCTGATGAATATGGTGATCTCTGGTATATTCCCGAAGATCTAAATGACAGGTTTGAAGAAACACCTACTTACTACAAGGTTAAAATAATTGAAAGAACTCGTGCAGAGGTAGTTGATGAGAGTGATAATTACTTTAATATTATTGAATAATTTTTTCCGTTATTATTTTAAGATAAATCTTCCAAGGTTAAAACTTGGAAGATTTTATTTAACATAAGAACTTGTTTATTTCTTCTAACACAACCTCAATATCTTTAATCGCATTTATCCACCTAAAAGTTCCCTGTCTGCCGCCAGGCAGGGAAAATCGTCCCACCTGGGGAGCTTAGTTGACATATACTTTAGCCAGCTTCGAGAATTCTATTCCAAAGTGCAACATTTTTCTTCTTAATTAAATACTTCATAAGGGGTTGAATAGTTTAATCTTTTACGCGGTCTATTATTTAACAATCTGATCGTTTTTTCTATGTCTTTTTGGATTATTGTAGCAAAGATAGTCTTCTTAGGAAAGAATTGTCTTAATAATCCATTGGCATTTTCATTACACCCTCTTTCCGAAGAATGATAAGGATTGGCAAAATAGATAGTGAGGCCAGTTTTTCTTTCTGTTAGTTCATATTCTGAAAATTCAGAACCGTTGTCATAAGTCATTGTGCGTCTTTTATCTTTAGGGATTGTTTTAAATCTTTTAATGGTGTTTTGTTTTACTGCCTCTCCTGTGACTCTTTCCAGCTTATCTGCTAGAAGCAGTCCGCTCTTTCTTTCTACATAAGTTAGAATAGCGGGTTTTCTATCCTTTCCGATTATAGTATCTCCTTCCCAGTCGCCGATTCTTTGTTTTTGTTCTACTATTTCAGGCCTGCTATCAATTCTTCTCTTTTTAAGCGATTCTCGCTGTTTCTCTCGTATTCTGGTGCCATATCTCCTTCTGTATTTGCCCTTTTGGCATCTTAGATATTTTACCAAGTCTTTCCTTTTTGAATAGATGAAATAATAGATACTATCTTTACCAATATGTTTAGTTTTATCCAAAGGATATTTTCTTTTTAATCTACCGGCTATTTGTTCTGGAGACCAATACTTTTTTATTTTTTTTACAACATATTTTCTGAGCCATTTATTATTCTCTATCTTTCTAAATCTACTATGTGGTTTATTTGTTGAGGTAGCAGATAATATTGATGCTTCTTCAGGTAAATATTTTTTTACTGCCCCTTCAGGCACTTGCGAAGGAGCAAATTATAAAGTAACTTTGAATTACGAAATAGCAAAAGTTCTCATGATGATGTAAAATAGAATTAGTTAAAATTAATTTTACACCACCATGAAAACTGTAATTTCATTATACAGTAAAACAAGGAAGGTTGTAAAATTCTTTTATCAACAATTAAGATTAAACAAACAAGAAAAACACAAAGGTCGAAAATTAGCTCTCTCAATTACTGACACAATATCATTAGCTCTTTTTAAACAATCAAACGGTATTCCTACTAAGAAAGGAATCTTTGAAATCTTTGAACCAAAGTGTTCTTACAAAACCTTGGTAGTCAATCTCAACAGGTTTGCTCATCTTGCTCTCTTAATTCTTGTTTCCATTTTGAAGCTTAACCAAAGAAATTCTCATTTAGTAAAGCATACTGATTCTATAAATATTCCAGTGTGTTTAAAAAAGAACGGCAATGAGCATAAAACGATGAAAGGTTTGGCTCAATGGTGAAATACAGGGAAAAACCCGTTTTTTGGCTTAAAATTGCATATTACAACCGATTTAAAGAGGAAATTATTAGCTATTAAATTCTCTTCCGGCAATGTTCACGACAAGCAGGTATTCCTGAAACTAAACAAAGATTTAATGGGAATATTTATAGCTGACGCTGGCTATGTTTCCAAACAATTAGAAAAAGATTTCTACATTGAAAACAAAAGAATTGTTTTTATCAAACCAAGAAAGAATATGAAAAAGATAATGACAGAATTTCAATTTCATCTCTACAAAACAAGAATGTTAATTGAACTTAATTTCAGAAACTTGAAAATGTTTTACAACTTGGTAACCAGCTTACCAAGGTCAGTGAATGGATATTTGGCTAACTATATCTATTCATTGCTTGCTTATCAAATCGCTTAATTGTGTATATTAAAAGAATTTTACAATTTATGAATGTTAACAACTAAATTTGAGAAATTCAAATTGTTTTTGAATTGTTCAAACTTAGTTGTTAGAAATGCATTTCGTAATTCAAAGAAAGTAAGTATTTATGGTTCTTCTGGCAGTAGAATTTATACTGCAACCACAGATGCCAGCAATAATTATTTTACCATCACTAAAGCAAGCACAGCAGAATTAGAAGTGGTGGAAAACCAATTAGCTTCTATCTCTGATGCAATTTCTTGGCTGACCACTAAATTAAAAGAATTGTTAAAATGATATTAAAGCAAAGCTTTTAATTAAAATCTTCCGGGGTCAAAACCCGGAAGATTTTTTCATAACAAGTCATTGACCTGAGGATTTAGATGGATATAATAGATTATATGACCGAAGAGAAGCAAAAATCTAAAAAAATAGAGGAGATTAAGGAACAGCTTGAACAATGCGAAAAACAGAAAGCTGAATATTTAGCTGGCTGGCAAAGAGCTAGGGCTGATTTTATAAACTATAAAAAAGAAGAGACCGAAAGGATTAGTTCTTCTATTTTTTATGTTTATATTAATATTATCTCTAAGATTATGCCGATTTTAGATGATTTTGAAAGAGCAGAGAAAGAGGCTTCAAAAGTTCTAAAAGATTGCCAGGATTCTGAAATTAAGAAGTCTTTTGAGGGCTTATTGCAGACCAAAAAACAAATCCAGGATTTTTTAAAGAGTCAGAAAATAGAACCAATTAAGGCAATAGGGGAGAAGTTTGACCCTAATTTCCATGAAGCAGTGGAAGAGGTAGAGGAAAAAGACAAGGAAACAGGAATAATAATAGAAGAAATTCAAAAAGGTTATACTTTAGAAGATAAGGTCATAAGGCCGGCAAAGGTAAAGGTCGTAAAATAATAAATGATTAAAATTTTAGAGATTATCCAGCTCCGCCGGATCTGGCGAAGCCAGAGAAATTAGAAATTTTAAAAATATGGAACAACAAAAACAACAACTTCAAATTAAAGCTAAAGAACAGGATTTAAAAGGAAATTATTCTAATTTAATGCGGATTATCCACACTAAAGAGGAATTTATTTTAGATTTTTTTATGGCTTCGCCACCTCAAGGAGTTTTATCTTCAAGAATAATAATGAGCCCAGGACACGCTAAAAGAATGATTAAAGCGCTTGAAGAAAACATTAAAAAATATGAGGAGCAATTTGGTAAAATAGAGGAAGCTAAGGGCATGGAAGCTTCTACCGAAGATCAGGCAATAGGATTTAAGATGGAAGAAAAGTGAAGTATTTTACTTAAGCTTTTAAGTTAATATGGCTCGACAAGAACAAGTTCGCAATTTTGTTATTATTTCTCATGTAGACCATGGGAAGTCTACTTTGGCTGACAGGTTTTTAGAAATAACCAATACTGTTCCCAAAAATGAAATGCATAGCCAGTATCTGGATATGATGGATTTAGAACAGGAGCGGGGGATTACTATTAAGATGCAGCCAGTGCGGATGAATTTTAATAATTTTGTTCTTAATATGATAGATACTCCGGGCCATGTTGATTTTAGATATGAGGTATCAAGGGCTTTAGCAGCAGTAGAAGGAGCTATTTTATTAGTTGATGCGATAAAAGGGATTCAGGCTCAAACATTGGCGAATTTAGAATTAGCCAAAAAACAAAATTTAGTTATTATCCCTGCGATTAATAAGATTGATTTGCCTAATGCCCAAGTAGAAAAAACAAAAGAGGAAATAGCCAAGGTTTTGAATATTTCAGAAAAAGAGGTTTTTGAAATATCAGCCAAAAAAGGAATTAATATCGATAAATTATTAGAAGCCGTAATTGAAAAAGTGCCTCCGCCATCTGATTTACAAAAAGAAAAAGCAGGGGACAGGGCATTAATATTTGATTCAAAATATGATTCTTATAAAGGAGTGATTGCTTATGTCAGGGTCTTTGAAGGAAGATTCCAAAACGCGGAAAAGATTTATTTAATTAAAGGAAAAATTGAGAGCGAGACAAAGGACATTGGAGAATTCAGGCCGCAAATGCGCTCAATAGAAGAATTAAAGGCTGGAGATGTTGGCTATATTGCTACAGGGATTAAAGAGCCTGGAAAGGTTAGAATAGGTGATACTATCACAAAGGCATTATATGAATTAGACCAGGTAGAACCATTGCCTGGTTATCAGGAATTAAAGCCAGTTGTGTTTATTAGTATTTATCCAGAAAATTCTAATGATTATGGCCTGTTAGATCAGTCCTTAATAAAATTAAAATTAAATGATCCCTCCTTATATTTTGAACCCGAAAGAAAGGAGGTTTTTGGCCAAGGATTCCGTTGTGGATTTTTAGGTTCTTTGCATTTAGAAATCACTATTGAACGTTTAAAAAGAGAATTTAATTTGAATTTAGTTGTCTTCGCCCCATCAGTAGTGTTTAAGGCAGTAGATAAAAAGGGAAAAGAAATTTTTATTTATTCTCCAACTAATTGGGATGAAGCAGAGGATAAGGAAGTGCAAGAGCCCTGGGCAAAATTAGAAGTGATGACTCCATCTCATTATTTAGGAGCAGTGATGGAGATATTAGAGAGTTTAGACGGACAATATATTGAGACAAATTATTTTAGCGCAGAAAAACTACTATTAGTTTATGAAATTCCTCTGAGAGAGATTATACTTGGCTTTTATGACCGGTTAATGGAAGCTACTCAAGGTTATGCTTCTTTAAATTATAGTATTTTAGAATATAGAAAAGCTGATTTAGTAAAATTAGAGGTTTTAATCGCCGGAGAAAAAGAAAAGGCGCTTTCAAGAATCGTGCCCAATCAAAAAGCGTATCAGATAGCTAGAACATTAGTCAAAAGATTAAAAAAATTTCTGCCTGCTCAGCAGTTTAATGTTGCTATCCAGGCAGTAATTGGAGGGAAAATTATTGCTAGAGAAACTATTAGCGCTCGTCGAAAAGATGTTACAGCTGCTTTATACGGAGGTGATTATAGTCGAAAAAGAAAATTACTTGAAAAACAAAAGAAAAGGAAAAAAGGCATGCAGGCTACAGGAAAAATAAAAATATCTCCAAAGGTATTTTTAGATGTATTAGGACTGTAGGATTCGAACCAGCATTAATTGAGCGGAGCCAATTTGAATCATATTCAAGGCACGAGGAGCGAAGTGTGTCTTTAGACACATAAGCGACGAGTAACGAAGAAGATGGCTCAAATTGACCCGCCCAAAGGGAAGCTCAAAAATGGCTGATTTCTTTATTGCTCCTCCTCAAGGTGCCTATAGGCACGATTTCGTCGTCGCGCTTTGAAATCATCTCATTTTTGAGCTTCTCAATCTGATACTGGTTCGAATCCTACAGTCCCAAGCGGTTAGTTTATCCAATAAGCGGGATTAAGAGAAATGCTATCATCCCCAATATTACTAAAGAAACTAAGATAACCCAAATTTTTTTAATAATTTTTTTTGTATTCATAAATTTGTATTACTAAGGGTTTAAACCTTAAAATTTAAATGATATTCAATTATTATATGATAACAGAAATATTAAAAAATAAAAATAGGTCATGGTACCGTATATTTTTTTCGATTTTTTCTATAGTGGTAATATTAATAGTGATCAGCTATTTAGTGGTTTCTATTTTAAATATAAAAGAAAAGAGAGTTGAGCAGCAAGAGAGAATTGTGGTTTTGCAAGAGGAAATAAAAAATAAGAAATTAGAAAAGCAGAAATTAAAAGCAGGGATAGAAGAAGCATTTGGAGACGAATCATTAGAAAAGAAAATTCGGTATCAAGGGTATAAGAAATTAGGCGAGGAGGTAGTAGTAATCAAAAGAGAAATTGAAGAAATTCAAAAAGAGACAGAAAAAGAGCCAGGATTTCTTGAGAGTATTATTAATAGAATTTTTAAATAATTAAAAACGCTGAGCGCGAGTGTAGTATAGTGGTATTACATAACCTTCCCAAGGTTGAAACGAGGGTTCGATTCCCTTCACTCGCTATAAAAATAATAGGCACTGGAAGTGCCTATTATTTTTGTTGAAGTGTAAGTGTAGAGAACCCTCCTCCCGAACCGTGGCGAGCAAAGCTCTCCTTTGCTGAAAGCTATGGAGAGCGAAGCGAGACAGCGGCCCCTTCCTGGCTACGCCAGACAAGCGGGCAACATATTCGAGTTCCATCTGCCGCTCATAAAAATTTGAACCGCTGAAAGAAAACTAAAATTAAATTGCCAAAAAGGCAATTTTTTGATAGAATAGGATAATTAAATTAGCCTAGGCCAAGATAGCTCAATTGGCAGAGCAGGGCTTTCGTAAAGCTCAGGCGTGGGTTCGAATCCCGCTCTTGGCTCATAAAAATTTAAAACGCTGAAAGCGTATTTAAATTTTTATTAAGAAAATTGTGGACGACGTCGGGTCTTGTCCGTTTTACTTTACGACACAATGGAAACTTGCTTGATATTATCGCTATCGCAACCCCTACTACTAGCGACCTTGCGATGTTATGTGAGGGAAAAATCGAACTTGAATTTAGGGATATCGAATTGTATATTGATAATAATGCTCTAACTAATTTTCTCGAATTTTTTGAGGCATCAACTATAAACTGCGAATCGGCTTGTGGTACGAGCGGTATGGGTTGTCTACATTGTTATGAAGTAGCAAATGCGGCAATTAGATTCAATCGAGTTAAGAAAGATGAATATTGCCGCATATTACAGCACGCGCTTTCAGTTGTCAGGAGTGGACAATTTGTTAAGATCCTTGATACCATGAAAAAAGAATGGGAAGAAAAACAATTCCCAAAAGGAGAATAAAATTATGGAGATTTCATTCACAAAGAAATATCAAACCGTATTTCCTGAACTACCATTTGGCTTAGGATGGGCGCTCCAATGCAAAAGCCAAGACTTAAAGGAAGCAAAGGCGGCCACATTACAATACATAAGAGACAACCTCTCTAGTATCCAGCAGAGGATTGACAAATATACTCAATTCTTCGCTCAAAATGGATATCAATGCCCATTGAAAGCCCAAATAAAAACTTTACTCCAGCGAGGATTTCCCACAATTAATTTTTACGTAGATATCCTCTTAATAACTGAGATGAAGTACGGCATATTAATGGGCATTCAGGATTTAGATAGGGTCGAAGGATCTAAGCTATGCTTGGATCTAGCAGAAGAAAACGAGAATTTTATGGGTTTTCGAGAAAGGATAAGCTGTCGCAAGGATGCAATAGTAATCCGGGATGAAAAAGATATCATTGCTTCCTATTTTGAAGGCCCAGATAAGAAGACTATCATTACCCCGACCACTAAAAATATTCTTATCTATGGTTTCTTTGTCCCGGGGATAGAAGAAATGACAATCAAAGACGCATTAAATGAAGCGGTCAATTTAGCATTACCTCAATCAACGAAGGAAGTAAGAATCTTTTACTTCCAGAATCGGTGACATCTATAAGTTCAAAGCGGAACGAGTCAATCTCGGACCGCTTTTTTTGTTAAATTCTTATTACAATTTTTTTTCACTTTAAATCCTAAAAGAATTAAAAAATTTTGAGCGAGCTGGAGCGAAGATGTGAGCGAACAAAAAGAAAGAAAAAATTTTTGTCCGTTAAGATAAATTTTTAGATAGGCGGGGCGAAGCCCCGCCTGTCTTTTCTCTTTTTCAGATTTTTTTTCTTGGATCTATTTAAGTTGTATTAAGTTTGGTAAAATGATAGAAAAAGTTTGAAAAAGTTTAATTCGTACAGCATTTAGACAATGCTTAGACTCATAAAAAATTTGCCAGGAAGACGGTTTTTTAGTAGAATTGAATAATATGATTACATTTGAAGATTTTAAAAAATTAGAAATAAAAATCGGAAAGATTTTTTCTGCTGAGAGAGTTGGAGGAACAGACAAGCTAATAAGATTAGAAATTGATTTAGGAACAGAAAAAAGACAGCTTATTACTGGAATGGCTGAATTTTTTGAACCCGATTATTTAATCGGAAAAGAAATTCCTATTCTTACGAATTTAGAACCAAGAAATTTTAAAGGAATTGAAAGCCATGGAATGATTTTAGCGGTGGACGTTGATGGAAAACCAGTGCTTTTACATCCCGAGAAAGAAGTTCCACCAGGAAGTATTATAAAATAGCGATTAGTGTCGCTAAAGCTAAGATAGTGAAGAGTGGAAAATTTAATTAATTCTACCGTAGGAAATTTCTCCCAAAACCAAGTTTGAACTGTGCCCCTTGTTTTTTAAAAAGAAAATTATTGTGAAAATGGTGGGAAATGGTGGGAAAATGGTGTCAACTCTGATTTTTCCCTAGCGGCTGGTTTTTTCTGCCGTGCGAAGAGAGGCACCGTGTCAAATCATTTAACTATCTATTCGAAACAGGTTTTGATCGAGCAGTACAAAATTTAAAAAAGTGCGGAGACCCGACGTCCGCCAAAAGTGCGGAGACCCGACGTCAGACGTTTTTTTCTTACAGTTTCACCTTACATCTTACTAAATTTTGGTTAGATTTTAGATGATTTAACCAATGTCTGTTTGGTTAGATTTTAGATGATTTAATACGGGCACTTTCCAAAATCACGAATTTTTGATAAAATAGGTTCTAACTTCGTTGTAAATATACTCATAAAAATTTGAAGCGCTGAAAGCGTGTTGAAATTTTTATCAGAGAGTGTGGTGAGAACCTGCCTCCCGAACCATGGCGAGCAAAGTTTTGTGGACGACGTCGGGTCTTGTCCGTTCATATTATATGTTCTCTGGCTATGCCAGATCTGGCGAAGCCAGACATGATTCATAGATATCCACAGAAATATATTTGACATTGTTTTCGATATATGATATAAAAGCGAAACATGACTAAATTTAATTATAAAATTATTTCTGAAGATCTTCTTAAAGATTTGCCTAAAAGAAACAGGGATATTATAACCCGTCGTTTTGGTTTTACTGGAAAAAATTTAGTCAATAATAAACAAAAGGAAACCTTGGAATCTATTGGCAAACATTATGGTATTACCAGGGAAAGAGTGCGCCAAATTGAAAAAGATACAATGGATCGCATAAAGAAAAACAGCGAATCAATAACCCAAAAACCTTTTCAGTATTTTATTCAAGAATTAAATTCTTTTGGCGGATTAAAAAAAGAAGATTTACTTTTAGAAAGATTAGGAGGCAAGGAGAACAAGCCTCATGTTTTGTTTTTATTAACTTTAGGAGATCAGTTTAAAAGGGTTTCAGAAACAGATGATATTCATGCTTTATGGACTATTAATTCTAATTCTTTAGATAAAGCTAAAAAAACTATAGCTTCTCTTAAGAGTGATCTTAATAAAAATAGCAAACCAATGGCATTTAAGGATTTTAATACCAGTGGTTTAAATTCTAATGCAAAGGCCTCTTACGTAGAAGTTTCAAAATATATTATGAAATCTGAAGCAGGGTTATATGGTTTTCCTACCTGGTCAGAGATTAACCCTCGCGGGATAAAAGATAAGGCGTTTTTAACACTAAAAAGAGAGGGCAAACCTTTACATTTTACTATTTTAGCTGATTTAATTCAAAAACAAAAAAAGAATAGAAAATCCTCTTTAGTTAAAACTGTTCATAATGAGTTGATTAAGGATCATAGGTTCGTTTTAGTTGGCCGGGGTCTTTATGCTTTACAAGAATGGGGATATGAATCAGGATGTGTTAAAGATGTTATTTCTCATGTTTTACAAAATAATCAAAAGGCATTATCTAAGGATGAGGTTATAAAAGAGGTATTAAAACAACGTTTTGTCAAAGAAAATACTATATTTTTAAATTTAAATAATAAAAAATATTTTTTTAAAAATAATCAAGGGAGATATATTATTCGGCAGGATTAAAGCAAATGCCAAACACAATTAGTCAAATTTTATTAGAAACAGGCGGAAGCGCTTATGAGTTTTTATTTTTAATGCTTTTGGCTGTTTGGGAATTTATAAGAGTGTGGTGGTGGGTTCCACTTCCTTTTATTTTATTTCATTATTTTAAATTTTTTTGGAAATGGTGGCGAGTTCAATTCTGGTATGAAAAAAATATAAAATTTATTTTACTAGAAATAAAGCCCCCAAAAGAAGTTTTAACCCCAATTAAGGGAATGGAAACAGTTTTTTCTGGTTTCTGGCATCTTTACGATCCCCCAAATCCTAGAGAAAAATGGCTTGAAGGTAAAGACCAAATGGGTTTATCTTTAGAGATTGTTTCTCTTGGAGGAGAGTCCCATTTTTTTATTAGAATACCTGAAGGCAGCCGTGATTTAATAGAATCTGTTATTTATGCCCAATACCCTGATGCTGAAATTAATGAAGTAGAAGATTATACTAAAAATGTTCCTCAAGATCTTCCTAATAAAGAATGGAATATGTGGGGGACTGATTATGAATTATTAAAAGAAGATATTTATCCTATTAAAACCTATTCTAAATTTTTTGAAGAAAGTCCTTTTGCCCCAAAAGAAGAAAAAAGAATTGACCCAGTATCAGCCCTTTTAGAGGGAATGGCAAAATTTAAACCAGGAGAACAGTTATGGGTTCAAATAATAATAAAACCAGTAGCATATGGCATAGACGATGATTATGTAAAGAGAGGCCAGGCAGAGGTAGATATATTAGCAAAAAGAACAACCCCTGGGAAACCTTATAGGCCATTACTTTTAGACGCTTTAGATATGATGATTACTGGGGAACCAAAAAAAGAAGAAGAAGCAAAAAAAGAAGAAATTATTCCTGTAGAGATGAGGATGACTCCAGGTGAAAGGGAAGTTGTTGCTGGAATAGAAGAAAAAATTAGCAAATACGCCTTTGAAACTAGTATTAGATTTGTTCACCTTGGGAAAATAGATGATTATTTTGGCGCTAGGAAGGCAATTCCAATGGGTTTTTTTGATCAATATTGCACAACTAATTTAAATGCCATGAAACCTTGGAGTAAAACTATTACTAAGGTGCATACTGTTTGGTTTTTCTTTTTAGATAAAAGAAGAGCTTATACTAGGAAGAGAACCATGTTTAGGAATTATGTGAATAGATTTGGCCCTTTATTCCCAAGTGATTCTGAAAAAGGCAGTTTTATTTTAAATATTGAGGAATTAGCTTCTATGTTTCATTTTCCAGGCAAAATGGTAACTTCTGCGCCTGGTTTTTCTAGAGTAGAATCAAGAAGAGGGGAAGCGCCTTCGGGTCTGCCAGTGGAAGAATAAACCCAGTTTAAGGTATTTTTTCAAAATTAAAATTTTGAGTTACCAGTTATGGTTGTATAATTTTTTATGGAAATTAATTTTTTTGCCGAAACTACATTTAGGAATATTCGCAAGAAGTTTGGGATTAAAAGCGATGATAGGCGTCGCCATCTTTATATTATTGGAAAAACCGGAATGGGTAAAACTGCTTTACTTCAAAATATGGCTATCCAAGATATTAGAGAAGGCAGGGGCGTAGCTTTTGTAGATCCTCATGGTGAGGCAGCTGAAGAGCTGTTAGACTTTATCCCAGAATCAAGAATAAAAGATGTTGTTTATTTTAATCCCTCCGATTTAAATTTTCCTATTGCTTTCAATATTATGGAAGAAGTAAGTATAGAGAAGCGTCATTTAGTAGCCGGAGGATTAATGGGGGTTTTTAAAAAAATCTGGCCAGATGTTTGGTCAGCCAGAATGGAATATATTTTAAATAATTGTATCTTAGCTCTTTTAGAATATCCATCATCTACTTTATTAGGGGTGAATAGGATGTTAGCTGATCCTGGTTATAGAAAAGAAGTAGTTGATAGAGTTGCTGACCCAGTGGTAAAAGCATTTTGGACTCAGGAATTTGCTAAATATACTCAAAGATATGAGCAGGAGGCAACAGGAGCAATTCAGAATAAAGTAGGTCAATTTATTTCTACTTCTTTAATTAGAAATATTATTGGCCAAACAGAGTCCTCTATAGATATGAGGAAGATAATGGATGAGCAGAAAATTTTGATTTTAAATTTATCCAAAGGAAGAGTGGGGGAGGATGCCTCGCGTTTATTAGGAGCTCTTTTAGTTACTAAATTACAATTAGCAGCAATGTCTAGGGTGGATATGCCAGAGAAGGAGAGAAAAGATTTTTATCTTTATGTAGATGAATTCCAGAATTTTGCCACAGAGAGTTTTGTTAATATTTTATCTGAAGCAAGGAAATATCGTTTAAATTTAATTTTAGCCCATCAATATATTAATCAGATGGAGGAGACAGTCAGAGATGCAGTGTTTGGTAATGTCGGGACGCTGGTTTCTCTTAGAGTTGGAGCAGAAGACGCAGAGTTTTTAGAAAAAGAATTTATGCCTGAATTTAATACTTTTGATTTGGTAAATCTAAAGAAATATGATATTTATTTAAAATTAATGATAGATGGGTTAGCCGGCAGGCCTTTTTCTGCGGAAACCTTACCTCCATTTGAGCCAGAAAAAAAATCTAAAAGAGAAGAAATTATTAAAAATTCTAGAGAAATGTATGGTGTGGATAAAGAAACAGTAGAAGAAAAAATTAATCATTGGGCAAGTTCTATTATTTCAATTAATTCATCTAAGCAAGAGATTTCCTTGTATGATGCGCAATGCGTGATATGCAAGAAAGATATTAAGGTTCCTTTTAAGCCTGATCCTAATAGGCCGATTTATTGTAAACCTTGCCGAGAAAAGTTATCAGCTCCTGCTCCTGAATTAAAAAAAGAAGAGGGATTTATTTCATTAGAAGAAGCAACAGAAAAAGATCCAGTTTCTTTTACTGGTAAGAAAATACAAAAAGAAGAAAGGAAACCAAGGGAGAAAAAAGAAGTTAATATAGATGAGCTAAAAGAGATTTTAGAAGAAACTTTGCGAGAAAAAGAAGAACCAGAAGAGGAAGAAGAAGTAGAAAACAATCAAAAAGAAGAGTCCAAAGAAAATTCAGAAAAGAAAGATGATATTAAAAAAGGAATAATAAGGCCTGAAGAAACCGTAAAATTTTAAAAAATTGTCAATAACAGCAGTCTGTGTGGCGATGTCCGACATCGCCACTGCTAAAAACCAACCAAAAAGTCAAAAAATTTAAGATTAAAAATAGCGGAGATTTCTCTCTGTTATTTTTAATTACAAGGTAAAATATGTTTTTGGGCAAAATGTGCTTAGCCCGGCTAAGCACATTTTGCCCAAGGGGAAATAGTCGGGAAATCGGTAGTTAGGGCTTGTGCTTAGCTAAGCTAAGCACAAGCCCTTTATGGGTAGCTATCTATAGCAGTATAATTATTAATTTTAGGGTATAATAAAGCAATAGTGTATACCCAAAAACCGGGGAGAATTAATTATTAAAAATGTGCTATAATTATCAAAGATATGGCTAAAATTATCATTAAACGTTATGTCAACTAAGTATAATCAGTGTCTTTCTAATCAGTGTAATCTGCGCTTATCGTGTTTTTGGTTTGCTAAATCTAATAAATTTTTTTAACAAAGCGCTATTTTTATAGTGTTTTTATTTTTGTAAAAATGAAAAATGTAGAAAAAAAGAGCTGACCCCGTTTTCGAAATTTTTTGTATTTTGTAATTCAAGGTGTTATAATAAATATATATGGAATTTAGACAAACATTATTCTGGGATACCAATCCGCAAAAAATAGACACTAAAAAAAATGCCCAATATATCATTGAACGTATTTTGGATTTTGGCAATGATAAAGAAGTTAAGTGGCTTTATAATTTTTATAATAAAGCGCTGCTAAAAAAAGTTGTAGCAAAATCTAGGTCGTTAAGGCCAGAAACAAAAAATTTATGGATGCTGCTTTTAAAAAACAAATAGCTATCAATTTAAAGATTTTACCCAAAGAAACGAAGAAAGCGCTTGTTTTTTTATCTAAACAAAAATGGTTATCAGGGCCTAATTGGTATTTGGCGGGCGGAACAGCGCTGGCATTGCAAACGGGCAGTCGCGCGTCAGTTGATTTGGATTTTTTTAATACGGAAAAAAACATTGACAATAACGATTTGCTAAATAATCTTTTATCAAATAAAAACTGGAATACAACCTTAAATAAAAAAAATACCATATATGGCGAATTATTTGGCGCAAAGGTAAGTTTCATCGCCTATCCTTTTTTTATTCCTAACCAAGAATTCATCAGATACGGTTCTATTAAAATTCTTCAGTCGATTGACATTGCCGTGATGAAAATTATTGCTATATCTCAGCGAGGCAGGAAAAGAGATTTTTTTGATGTATATTGGTGCGCGAAAAACATTGAACCCCTGGAAAATATAATTAAAAGATTGCCTGTTCAATATCCGTCTGTTGCTCATGATTTCCATCATATTTTGAAGAGTCTGGTATATTTTACAGACGCCGAAAGCGATCCAGAGCCGGAAATTTATTTTAAAGTCAGATGGCAGGAAATCAAAAAGTTTTTCAAAAAAGAAATTCCTGCTATCGCAGGCAAGATTATAATATAATGCAATCGAAATAAAAATTTGATATAATTCTATTAAGATGACTGAATACAACTTTGAACAAATTATGACTTACGAGAGAGGGTTGATGTTGTTAATGTCAAATTAACTAAACACAATTCTAAATCAGTGAAATCAAAATTCAATCAGTGTAATCTGTGCTTACAGAGAGAGAAGTTCTCGCTGTGTTTTGATTTTGGAAAAAAATTTGCTAAAGCGGTTTTATCAGATAAGAAGTTTAGAAACGAAGAATTTAATTGTTTTACTCTTGAATCTTAATTTTTTCATTTTGATTGAAAATATTGAGATTATTTATTTTAAAGTTAAGGGGCCAAAATGTGCTTAGCCCGGCTAAGCACATTTTGGCCAAGGGGAAATAGTCGGGAAATCCGGTAGTTAGGGCTTGTGCTTAGCTAAGCTAAGCTAAGCTAAGCACAATTTGCCCTTACCTTAATGGATTTTGTTTCTTTTTCTTATTGTGAAGAAGTAATAGTTATCCACAGCAGGAAAAATGATGATTTTAGGGTATAATAAAAGAATAAAGTTATTTTAAAAATGCAGGAGAAATTAAGAAAACTCTTTAGAAATTTAGTAAAACCTACTATTGTTTTTAGGTTGGTTTTAATAATAAGTTTAGGACTAATAACTAGTCTTTTTTTATTTCCTTCTTCTGCTGATGCTGCTTGGTTATCAGATTATGCTTATAGGAAAAAAATAACCTTAACTGGTCAAACAGGAGCTGGAACTGATTATCAAGTAAAGTTGCTTGTGGGAGAAAGTTCTGGTGCTACTGGAGAGAATTTTGACATAGAGAACCACGATGAGGCGTGGCCCAATGATATAAGGTTCACAGATAATGACGAAACTACTGAATTAGACTATTGGTTAGAAACAACAAGTGGAGCAGCCTCTAATAGATTAGCTACTTTTTGGGTAGAAGTAGCTGATGACTTAGGTTCTAATGTAGATATATATGTTTATTATGGCAAATCAGGAGATAGTGATGGAAGCAATGGGGATAATACCTTTTTGTTCTTTGATGATTTTGAAGATACAACATTAAATAAATGGGATAGTTATGGAGCATTCGCAACTAATTATGATTTTAGTGGTAATAGAGTGTTATTTTTAAATGCGGATGGTTCCTGTGGTATTGAAACTAATGTCGGCGTTACCTATGATGATGCTTCTCTTGATTTCCGTTACTATATTAATCAAGTAGGTGGCTGGGGTCCACGACTACATGCAGATCTTAGGAGAAATGATGTCGATTATAATGTAGAACCGACTACCTATAGAGTCGTTAATGAAATTGGCTCTTTTGGTAACAATTATTACTATATTGCCAAAAGAGCATCTAGCTCAACAACTTCGTTAACTTCCGATGGAAACAGTTACTCAACAGGTACTTGGTATAATGACAATTATATAAGGGCGGAAGGATCGGCCCTAAAAGGGAAATTAGGTGCCAGTACGGTGATGTCTGTTAGTAACGGTGACATAGCAAACGGAACAAATATTGCGTTTGCTTCTTGGGATACAAACAATGAAGCACACATCGATGATGTCCGCCTCCGCAAATATATATTGACCGAACCAGCATATAGTAGCGCAGCAGCAGAGGAAACAATGAATACTGCTCCTAATGCTCCCACTTTAGCTTCTCCAGCAAACGCTTCTACTTTAGCTGATAATACACCAACATTATCAGCTAATTACTCTGATCCTAACTCTGGAGATGTAGGAACAACTAATTACAGAGTATCATCATCATCTTTAGCTGATTGTACTAATAATGTTAATGTAGTTGCTTCAGGAACATCATCAGAAACAGCAGATGAAGATGAAGATACAACATGGACAAATGGTTCATCTATTGGTGCTGATGCTACTTATTACTGGTGTGCTCAGAATGATGATGGTTCTTTAACCTCTTCCTGGACCCAAATGGGAACTATCATCATAGATAGTACTAATACTTTAGCAGGTTATGGTTATCGTAAACAAATAGCCATCACAGGCCAATCAGGAGCAAGTACTAATTATCAAGTTAAACTATTAGTAGGGGAAACCTCTGGAGCTTCAGGAGAAGACTTTGACATAGAGGGCAATGATTCTAATTGGCCTAATGATATTAGATTTACTGACAATGATGGAGAAACCCAATTAGACTATTGGTTAGAAAGTGATACTGGATCTGATCCTAATAGATTAGCTACCCTCTGGGTAGAAGTAGCTGATGATTTAGATGCTCGTCAAGACATCTATATCTACTATGGCAAAGCAGGAGATAGTGATGGAAGTAATGGTGATAATACCTTTTTGTTCTTTGATGATTTCAATCGATCTAATAGTGACACGGTAGGAAATAATTGGGTAGAAACTGGTACGGTTGATGGAGATATAGTTTCAAACGAATTACAGATATATGAAGGTAGTGCGGGCGGGTATAGTAGTCATTTGAATCAGCCATATACGTTTGATCACAGTGTGTCTATTATTATAAAAACTAAAGCTCCAAATCATGCATCAGGTGATAGATATAATGTTATAATTTTAGATGAAACCCCTGGAACAAATGGATTGTGGGGAATGGGATTTGAGCCAAGCGGAGCAGATATAGATTTATTATATTCAGGTAGTGGGTGGACTGATAATGTATTATCATATACAGTAGATCAGTGGTACGAATTTGAATTTCAATATGACAACACAGCAAGAACCGTTAATTTCATAATTGATGGAACTACGTATGCAGCAGCAAAAGCAGGGTGGACAGATGCTAATTGGAATACCTATGCAAATAAAATAACTTTGGGTGGGGAGAGTGCACCAGCTGTAAATTGGTTTAATGATAATTGTATTGTTCGGAAATGGCAATCTACAGAACCAGCATATAGTAGCGCAGCAGCAGAGGAAACAATGAATGTAGCCCCAAACGCTCCAACCTTGGTCTCTCCAGCAAATGCAGCTAAGATCAGTGATAATAGACCAACATTATCAGCTAATTATTCTGATAATGATGCAGCAGATGTAGGAACAACTAATTACAGAATATCATCATCATCTTTAGCTGATTGTACTAATAATGTAAATATTGTTGATTCAGGAACATCATCAGAAACATCAACTAATAGTGAAGCTACTACATGGACACCAGACTCTTCTATTGGTATTGATAGAACATATTATTGGTGTGCTCG
>SDBU01003617.1_pt1 | contig 19548 bp, 8 predicted proteins | sample 2277071 | NCBI WGS metagenome assembly SDBU01 (sample SAMN10397929, study PRJNA504765) | marine sediment metagenome | isolation source: marine sediment core GS08_GC12, 126 cmbsf | place: Arctic Ocean: Gakkel Ridge, Loki's castle | collected 2008 | reverse complement strand
GACAAAAGTTTCTTGATTTCTGACGGTTTAATAGACGCTGAGGAATAGACCTGGTAAAGCTTTGCCGATTTTTGGGCTTTTTGAAGCTAATATATTACATTATCCCTGAGTCCACAATCTTATAGCCAAACTCTTCGGCAGAAAAAACCGTTGAGCCCAAAAACAATAATGACAATAGAACCAGGCAAAGCAATTTTTTCTTCATATTCTCTCCATGTTTAACCAATCCCTTCCTTTCTTTACTTCTACCTTGAGTGGCACAGCAAGAGACATTACATTGAGCATATCATCTTTCACAATCTTTATCAAGTCGTTTTCCTCTTCCTCCGGTCCCTCAAAGAGAAGTTCATCATGGATGGTTAAGAGCATTATACTCCTTAAATTTCTCTTTGTCAAGTCATCATCAATTTTTACCATCGCAACCTTTAAAAGGTCGGCTGCAGAACCCTGAACCGGCATATTAATTGCCGCCCTTTCCGCAAATTTACGAACTGTGGGATTTTTAGTTCTAATGTCGGGAATATATCTTCTTCTGCCCAGAATGGTGGAAACATAGCCATCCTCTCTTGCTTTCTCCAGGGTCTCCTGCAGATATTCTTTCACGCGATTATACCTTTCAAAATAGCGTTGAATAAAATCTTGGGCTTCCTGTCTTTTAATCCCTAATTCCTTTGCCAGACCAAAACCACTCATTCCATAAATGACGGCAAAGTTCACCGTTTTGGCAATGCGCCGCATCTGCGGAGTAATTTTTTCTCTGCCAAAAATTAAGGCGGCGGTCTCCGAATGAATATCCCTGTCCTTTAAGAATGCTTCTTTTAAAGAAAAATCACCGGATAGATGCGCCAGAATTCTTAATTCAATCTGCGAGTAGTCAAAGGAAAAGAGAAGATTTTTTTTCTCCGCCCTAAACGCCTTTCTAATCAGGCAACCATTCTCGGTTCTGATGGGAATGTTCTGCAAATTCGGATGGGAAGAGGAAAGCCGTCCTGTGGCTGCTCCCATCTGATTGAAGGAGGTATGAAGCCGATGGTCTTCTTTGCTAATTAATTTTGGTAAAGCATCCACATAGGTTGTTTTAAGTTTGTAAAGCTCCCGATATTTCAGTAAGGTATCTGGTAAGGAATGAACTCTGGAGAGTTCCTTTAAGACCTCTGAATCGGTAGAGTAGCGAGGAGGGTGAGATATGGAGTAGCGAGACTTGTCTCGCGCAGAGCAAGCTCTGCTACTCCTATCGGTGGAGTAACCCTTTTTTGTTCTTTTGCCCGGAGGTAATTTTAACTTCTCAAAGAGGATTTTCCTTAACTGGTCAGGGGAGTTAATGTTAAACTTTTCTCCACTTGCCAAATAAATCTCTCTCTCCAAGTCATTTAATTTTTCTCCGAATTTTTTGCTTAAAGAGGAAAGATAGACGATATCAATATAAATTCCCCTAATTTCCATTTTTGCTAAAACGTTAATTAAAGGCATTTCCACATCCCTGAAAAGGGAAAGAAGATTTTTTTCTTGGAGGTCATTTTCATAATGGTTGCGTAATTCTGTAGGGGCTTGATTTATCAAGCCCGCTTTTTCTTCATTCAATAAATACCCTGCCACCCCCAGGTCAAAAAGCGGCCCCTGGGCCTCAACTCCTTTCTCTGCAAACTGAATGACTTTCTCTTTGTAATGAAAACCAATTTTTTCGGTATTTGTATCTTGAAGGATTGCTTTAAAATTCTCTAAATCTCCCAAAATCTCCGACATTTCATAAACCTTGCCCGGCGAGAAAAGAAGGAAATCCTCCTCGTCATAACCGTAGTGGCAAAGCTTGCTTTGCTTATTGTAGGGGCTTGATTCATCAAGCCCGCGGGTCGGATAAATCCGACCCCTACATTGACGAGCAATCTCGTCTACTACTTTCACCAACCTCTTGAATTCCAATCTTACAAAAAGTCCCTTTAATTTTTGGTAATCCGGCTTCTTCATCCGGCAATCGGAAATTTTTTTGTCCAGGGGAACTTCTTTGTCAAGCACCGCCAACTTCTTGCTTAAAAAAGCAATCTCTTTTCCTTGTTCTAATTTTTCTTTTAGTGGCCCTTTTATTTTTCCAAGATTTTCGTAAAGGTTCTCTATCGCGCCAAATTCCTTAATCAACTTGACCGCTGTCTTCTCTCCAATTCCGGAGACCCCGGGGATATTATCTACCTTATCCCCCATCAAAGCAATGAGGTCAACAATCCTTTCCGGGAATATGCCAAACTTTTTCTTTACCTCTTCTGCGTCATAAAAAAGGTTTTTATTAGAATTAAAAACCTTAACTTTCTCTCCCACCAATTGCAGGATGTCCTTATCCCCGGTAACGATAAAGGTTCTTATGCTTTCCTTCTCTGCTCTTTGGGCAACGGTTGCTAAAACATCATCCGCTTCATACCCCTGTTTTTCCAGGATGGGGATATAGAGAGCTTTGATTACCTCCTTAACCAGAGGAATCTGACTCACCAGGTCCTCGGGCATTGGTGGCCTTTTGCTTTTATAGTCGGAAAAGAGTTTATGGCGAAAGGTAGGTCCCTTTAAATCAAAGGCAACCGCTAAATGGGAAGGTTTTCTTTGTTTGATTAGTTTTAGTAAGGAGGTGGTAAAGCCCAAAACCGCATTGGTCGGCTGACCGGAAGAATTAGAAAGGGCTCTTATTGCGTAGTAGGAACGATAAAGGATAGCATTGCCATCAATCAGCCAGAGGGATTCATTCATTTCTACCACAGAGACACGGATGTAGTGGACGAGCTTGCTCGTCGGTCAACCAAGGTTGACCACTACAATATATTCTGTCATTCCTGCGAAAGCAGGAATCTACTCCACCAAACCAATGGCTTTAGTCCCGTTCTCACCATCGCTTTCAGGAGGGGCTTGTTGCGGATGAAGTCGGCGATTGGAGGCGAAGCAGTATAATAGAGTTTTACAAAATTTCTTCCGGCGATTGTCTTGAGCAAAACATCATCTCTGAACCTGCATAAAGTTCGGACTTCTTTTGCCATTGGCGTGCCAAAGGCAGCAGTGGCAATAAAGCAACCCCCTCCCCCTCCACCACTACTCGGTTCCGGCTCCGTTCCTTCTGCAACAAGGGTTAATTTTCCGTAGCCATAGGTATTATTAGGGATTTCTGTAGAGGGGGTAAATTTGTCCGGACTTGATGCGGCAAGGAGTTGTAATTGAACTTTAATTTCGCTGGCCGTCTTGTTTTCTGCCGAAAGTAAAAGGGCAGTTGCTCCTGCTACCGCAGGGGAACCCATACTTGTTCCCGCCATTAAGCAGTGTCGGTCATCAGGAGAAACACCGCCGGGATAACTAACTGAAATATCGGTATCAGTAAAATCAATATCTGAAGACAAAGAACTACATACAGAAAAACCAGGAGCAACAATATCCGGCTTCATCCTGCCATCCCTGGTTGGTCCCAAACTGGAAAAATAGGCAATTCCACCAAAATTACTTATGGCGGAAGGAGAATAATAGGTATTCCCGTCGGTAGCATCCCACATATATTTTGTCGCATAAGCCCCTGCCGTAATCACCGAATTTGCCGTTCCCGGTTCACAAACCGTTTTTGCAAATGAGATATGGTCGGAGAATCTACCGCCTCCCCCAAACATCCAGGCATCCAGATGCCCATCTCCAATTGCCTCTGTTCTCTGAAAACTCATCTGCCAGGTTGCCCTATTCCGGCAAGAATTATAGATTAAAATCTCATAGTCATTATTACAGCCGATGTAGTTGTCGTGTAAAACATAATCCTCATAAAGGACTCCACCATTCTCATCCCCCAACCACTCCCAATCATTAGTTCCCGGTTCAGCAATAAGGGAATTGTTGATGGTCGGGGTAAAACCCCCGTCATCTGCCTCAAAATCTTCCGAAAGAATCGTTGTTACCCCATCCTTAACCTCTACATCATCAATGAACCAGCCCGCCTCAATTGTGTTTGAATCGGAATGAAAAGTCCATTTAATGATAATTGTTTCTCCTGCAAAATTGGAGAGGTCAAAAGTAGCAGGAACCCATCCTGTAGAATCACCGGAATAGGCACCATCTTTAGCAATCTCGTACCCAGAGGCATTATAAATTTCCTGGTCAACAACATCATATCCGGGATAATCTCCCCCGTTCTCTTCCGGGTAAATTTTTTTCCAGGTTATTCCATTATCTATAGAGACCTTTACCACTCCTCCATCCCAATTCTCCTCCGTTTTATACCAATGCTCAAAGGTAAGAATAGGATTAACAGTTCCGGAAAGGTCAATTGAAGGATTTTCCAGATTAATGGTTAAATTATTTTGATAATCGCCTATCAATTTTGTTCCCCAGCAGTTTGAACCGCTATATGCCGCATTAGGTCCACTGATAGGTGCTCCCCATTCCCAGTTCTGCAAAGTTGAATCGGATGGGGGAGAAAATGTTACTTGATACTTATCGGCTCCATCGTGCCAGATATCCATCCCTAAATACCCATAATTGTTAAAGAATTTTATTGTTTCAGGAGAACCCGGCGAAATATTCGCCTCGGCATGAATCTTATCGCTTCCTTCATTTCCCGCCGCAACTACGACAACCCTACCCTTTGTCTCGGAACCGGCCGTCTCAATGCTTTCATCGATCGCATAAGATACAGAACCTGTTCCATCATGCGGACTCTGATGAGTCCCCAAACTCAAATTAACAACGGCTGGTTTTCCCAGAAAACTCGCTTTGTCAAAGATATAATTGACACCATCAATAATATGGTCTGAGGTAAGGTCGGTCTTAACAATGATTAATTCGGCTTCAGGAGCCATTCCCTTATATTTTCCTGCCGGTTCATCCCCGTTAGTCGCTGAACCATCACCAGCCGCGATGCCGGCGACATGGGTTCCATGACCATTGGTATCCTCTTCTCTGACAAAACCAGTTAGTGTACCATCAATCTCATCATTAATTTGTGCCTGATTGTATTCTACCCCATAACCAGCAGCAGGAACTACTTCTCCACCTTGCGCAGTTAAGGTCTGGTCCCAGATATAAAGAATCCTTGATTTTCCCGTGGTATCATCAATAAAGTCCTCATGTTTATAGTCAATCCCGGTATCTACTATTCCGACAATAGTTCCTGCTCCTTTATTGGAGAAAAGTTTGCCGTTGCTTCCCAGATGAAAAGCAGTTCCTAAGTTTCCGCCGCTGATATCAAAAAGATTGAGTTTTGTATTATCTGAGGAGAGGAGAAGTTGGTAATCCTGCACAAGAACAGAAGAACCTGATGGATTGACTGATTTAACGACAATGAGATAATTCTCGGACGAGGAAAATGTCCAATTTATCTCGGCACTATTCCCTGGTCCGGAATTATCGTCAAAGGCAAGGATATTTCCCGAAGAGTCCTTCAGTTGCAAATAAGGGTCAAGGCCATATGCACCCGGGCAAGCACGAATTAAAAGATTCTCACCGGATTTAGCAGAAAGGGTATAATTGTCTTCTGAACCATCGTCAAGAGTGCTGAATCCAAAAAGAGCGATGGATGAGCCGGTTAAAATATTATTAAGAAGGTTTAATCTCTTTACCGGTTCAATATAGAGAATGTTTTTATTTTGAACAAACCTATTTAGTTCGGAAAGTTTAACGGTAACGGTAGCAATATTTCCGGTTTTTGTCCTGACCTTTATTCCTTCTGCTTCTATATCCCTTTTTTCTGCTCCTTCCTTCAAACGAACAATTAAACTGATTGTTTCCTTCTTCTTATTTACTCCCGGGAAATTAGGCGAAATTCTTCCCTTCTTTAAAACCGAAAAAAAACGAGGCGCAATCTTTGCTTTGAGCTCCTGCTTTTCTGCCGGGGAAAGCTGAAGGAAGGACTCAAACTTTAAAGGAACTATTGTTTTTAATCCTGCTTTTAGTTCCTGGGGGTTTTTCCGGGATGATGGACTGTCCTTAATACTGTATTCCTTTATCTCGCCTGCTTCTCCTTGAGTAAAAACGAAAAACAGGAATAAAAAAATTATTAGTAAAAATCCTCTTTTTTTCATAGTTTTAAACATATATCTAGTGGTCGAGTTTGCTCGACCGGTACTTGCCTGATTTATCAGGCGGTTTAAAACGGCGCTCGATGAATCGAGCAACTACATTAAGCAAAGCAAGCTTTGCCACTACATTTAGTATCTGTCATTGCGAGCCTCCGTCAGGAGGCGTGGCAATCTCGGTTTCACAATGACATTTACTCCACCAGACCAAGGGTTTTAGTCCCAGTCGCACCATTGCTTTCAGGAGGGGCTTATTCCTGATAAAGTCGGCGATTGGGGGGCTGGTAACATAATAGAGTTTTACAAAATTTCTTCCGGCACTTGTCTTGAGCAAAACATCATCTCTGAATTTCTTTAAGGTAATTACCTCTTCTGACATCTCTGTTCCATAAGCCGCAGTGGCAATAAAGCAACCCCCACCTCCACCTCCACCCTCACCAATATTAAGATTATCGTCAAAAGTATAGGAACTCCCTGTTGCCTCCCCGCTATATTTGGAATAACCGTAATTTCCTGTCAACGCATAGTATTTACGTGCCCTTACACGGTAAGAGTAAGTTACATCAGCGGTAACATCAAAATCGGCATAACTGGTGCTATTGGTAGGAACTGTGGCAATAATAACGTACTTATCTATTCCTTCACTCGCCAACTTTCTTTCTATCTCAAAACTATCCTCATCATCGGAATTATCAGTCCACTGCAGTGTAATCACATTTGCACTAGGAATTGTTTCCAAGCCATCCGGTGTTCCATCATTCGGGTAAGCTAACCTTTGTGCCTCTAATGGATTTATAGTACTGGTGGATGAATTAGAGAGCCAAAAACTTCCTAAACTGGGACAGGTAATCAGAACCCAGTAACCACCAATCACTCCCAACTCCAGAGAGGTATCTACATAGGAATAAGTATCCGAAGGAGAAACAGAAATAGTGGCAATTTTGATTTCTCCACTCCATGCTTCAAACTCCGTGTTTACCCATCTACCATCCTTTCGATAAATCTCTATTGTTTTATCATCAACATCGGGTGTATTATCTATCCAGTTGAGGGTCACTCCAGCATAACTACCCACCGCCTCAAGGGTCACCGAAGGACTATCCATAATGGTTAACTTCCCTTTACTATAACTACAGTATGGGTCATTGGCTCCATCATCAATTTTTGCCACAAGATAATAACTGCCATTGGGAATTGATGAAATATCCCAGGTATAGGAATCGGTGGCACTGTCCTCGGTAATGGTGTCAGTAGTGTTAATTAAGGTTTCATTCCCATTATCCCAGATAGTATCTTCATCATAATACAGGGAAATAAGGGCATTATCATCCGGGTCAGAATCTGTCCAACTAATCGTGTAGGTACCAGCCCATGTCCAGGTATCAGAAGAAGGGGTTGAAATTTTAATATAGGGATAACCATTTATTCCTACCTTACCTGTTGAATAGCCATAAAGAGGATAATTGAATCCATCATCCACCTTGACGCAGACATAGTAGAAACCAGATGGTAATTCGGAGATGTCCCAGAGATAGGTATCTATTTTTTCCGGCTCCGTAAGGGGAAAAGTAGTAATAGTTAGAGCAAATTCATCATCCGGATTTGTATTCTCATCGGCTAAAAGGGTTATTGTAGCCGATGCCTCAGGGTCAGCGACATCATATCCAATTACAACCTTATAATCGGAAGGAGAGCCGGAATAGTAGTTGTAGTGGTTGCCTTCTCCTCCCTCATAATAGATATCCTCACCGCTGTCATACCCGGCATCCTTATTCGTATCATCATAAACAAAATGGTAATCATCGGTAAGAATAGTGCCGGTTGTACTATCAATTGGGGCAGGACCAACAATTAAAGAATCGCCGCTATCATACCTGCCGTCATTATTCTTGTCTATCCACAAGGCATCGCCATCGGTCCAGGTATTGGAACCATCGGCATCATACCAGTAAACAGAGTCCGCTATTTTTATTTTGAAACTGGTTAAGGCAGTTCCTATGGAAATATCTTCTGCTTCTCCAGCACCAGTAGTAGTCGTCCCATCCCCATCAACAAAGGTATCGGTGCAACCGTCAAAAATAATATTGGAAGATGGCTCTGAAACTATTGCTTTGCTTGGCGCGGAATCATCCTTGACCCAGACGTTACCAGAGGAATAACTGGAGGTAATGTAATCACTGCCGGCATCTTCAGCCACAATATAGATATAGTAATGTTCGCCCTCATCGATATCGGTAGTATCCCAGGTATAACTCTGGGCGCCATCTGCAGAGGAACGACCAGAGACAATCAGCGTAAGCCCATCGGCCGGATTATTATCGGTATCATAGTAAATGCTAATAGTAGAACCGGAAGGTAAATCCCTGTTTATCCAGGTAATAATATAGGTATTATTCCTGGCAGGGTCTTTCACGAGAGAAGGAGAGGTAACATCAATTCTCCGGGCACTTGCAGTTAAGGTATTGGTTTCCAACCGCTCATAAGTTCTGCTGTCTATCTTATAAAGGGTAAAACTGTCTCCATTAGCTACTCCCTCGGCAGCAAAATTCACTCCAGCGCAAGTTAAGGTAGTAGTTGTTACTCCGGTGATATAATATGCCTTCCCTTCAGCCGCACCACTGGTAAAGACCATCGTCCAGTTAGTGCTGGTAGACCAATCCTGAGAAGCAGAAGTAATTGTATTCCCGGATACACCACCGGCATCAACCGTTCCATCAATGGTAGTAACGTCGGTCGCAAAACCTAAAGCCCTGCTGGCAATCTGTTTTATATTGCTTCCCCAGAGACGGATGGAGAAGGTATCCCCTTCTACCATATTTCCACTGGTTCTAATCACCAAAAAGTAGTCATCCCCAGAATTATCTCCAATATCATCTTCAGGAATCTCCTGGGGAATATCCGGAACAAGTTGAATTCTTAAGAAACCCTCGGTGGCGCTGCTGATTAAGGCCGGTGTCGCTACCAGGCCAACTTCAATATCATTCTCATCAAAGACACCATTTGTGCCCAGAGTAGGATGGTCCTTATACACCGCAATCCCACTTGTCCCCGCATCGGCTAATAAATCCTTCAAATCCTTGATGTCAAAGTTTTCCGTCCCCTTATCCAGGATTTGCACTACTAGAGAGGCAAAATAGACATCTGTTGCCGCTGAGGGTTTAACCAAATTTATCCCTATTACAGGGGTAGCTGAACTCTCCTCAGGAATCTCCGTGCCGCTGAGCGTTAAATCGGTCAAAAATGTGGGGACATTTGCGGTTAACTCTCCTGTTTCAAGAGCAGAACCAGGAGTAGAAATTTGACTCCCAAACTGAATATCTCCATCATTAATCCGGATCTGAATTTGATTCAGATAATCAATTCCTCTTGTCCCATCATAAGGAATATTACTGCTTGTTCTGATACAGACAAAGTAATCGTCTCCCCGATCACTATCGGTATAGGTATCATCATTAAGTAATTGAATTGCGGTTTGTGGCCTCAAGATTGTATAATAATAATCCTGCTCTGGGTCTCCTGAGCTCCATTCATTACCATCAGGTTTATACCAGAGCAAATCCGATTGACTCAAAGGAATAAAGGTATCCCTTCTGCTTCTTTGAGGGTCAAACGTCCCAATATTTCCTTCCTCTTTATTATCTCTCCATAAAGAGACCCCGCTTATTTCATCATCAGTGACTAACCCGGCTAAATCACTGGGACAGAAAGGCACTGGCACCCCTGAACCAGGCCCTAAGAAGGTTACCTTGACATATTGTAATGTATCGGTATAGTCGGGTCCATCACAGGCATTTATTCCAATTACCGGAATCGGGGAACTTGTGGCATCAATGTATAATCCTGCGTAATCATGCATCTCAAGATTAGCAATAATCTCCTTTACATTTGCCTCTTTGCGAGATAAACCTTCATCCGGTTTAGCCGCCTCAAAAACTACCCCTCCGGGCTCGATACTAACCTTAAAGTCCGCTCCATAGGCAATTTTTCTCTCCTCGGCCTGAGAGTGTGGTTCGGTGCGAATCACAACAAAGTAATCAACAATATTATTTATTGTAGAATCTATTGCCTCAGGAGAGGATGGATGAAGGGTAACCGTCCAATCCCCGGAATAACCACTACTGATTTGACTGTCCAATGAGAAATCAAAAATTCCATCTCCATCAACGTCTTCCCATAAGGTTACATCATAGATATCAGTAGTAGGGTCAAAGTTAGCGGTCCCTGTATCGGTAAAGGTAACGGTCACATTACTTAAATATTCTGTATTAGAAGAACCTGAATAACAACCTCTCGGAGCCGCACAATCTATCCCCAGAACAGCAGTATAGGTATAGATGGATAAAAGCTGGGATTTGGGGGCAGGGGACCAGTAATCAACAGTCGGCTCTTCTTTTTCCTCAGGGATAAACCATTTGTAACGACCTTCATCAAATGTTCCATTACCCGGATAATAGGTATTGCTGGCATTTGTGTAGATGTTGGTATCGCTTCTCCAGGGCACTAAATCCACTACCCTTGATTCACAGGTGATTATGTTGGCATCAGCAGAAATAACCTCACCATTCTCATCAACAACACTACATTTTGTAGTAAATTTATCCCTATAATCTTCACCCTCACCCTCATAATATTCGCCGGAAATATTATCCGAGGTTTTAATCACCACATAGAAGTAATATTGAACATCTGTAGCGAGAGAAATTGCAGGACTTAAAGTAAGGGTATAACTATTTCCGCCTCCGCTAACCGTGCAGGGATAAGCATAATCAGAGGCACTAAATACAGGATTTTCCCCAGTGGGTTCACTCTCTTGATAAAGAGTAAGACCATAATCGCCGGCATTCCCGGAATTATAGGTATAAGGGGCAGCGCTCATATTTAAAAGGTCTGTTGCCGCAGAAAATCCACTATCCACATTATCAAAACTTATACTACAACCGGCAAAACTATCACCATCACCACTACTGCTCACCCCAATTTTAAATATTCCGGTTTTTCCACTTAAGGGCAAAATCCCCTGATTCTCTATGGTTAAACTTTCTACAGTGCCACCAAGAGGATTTTTGGTGAAATTAGCGGTAACATTTTTTGGTCCATCCATATCAAAGGTAACAGGATTATCGCTACTAACAACATCTCCAGTCCAACTACTGAATGAATACCCATCGGCAGGGACCGCGGTAATGCTAACATCTCCTTCATCCTCCCATGTCGGCTCCTCGGTTATACCATTTTCATCTCCATCCTCTATCGTTCCTGCATCTTCAGGACTAACCGCACCCGTCAATTCATATTGCGTCTGCCAGTTCCAGGTTAAGATATGGTCGGAACCCATAATTACATCAACGCTGTAAGGAGACGCAGCTATGTTAACTGTAAATCCATCAAGCGTATAGCCGGTGCAGACATACTGTTTACCTGCTTCAATAGCAGCAACAGGGCTTTCCACAGAACAGGTAACCGTTTCAACCGGGTCCTCGGCATAGGTATGAATACCAACAGTAGGAGTAGGAGAACCATAATCCGAAATTACTTCAAGTTTCCAGCCGTCAACAAAATGAGCGGTAATATTTTTGGGTTGATTCATATCAAAGGTAACAGGATTGTCAGTACTACCGGCTAAATCACCACCCCAATGGTCAAATACATAGCCAGCAGAAACATCAGGAACCGCGGTAATGGTAACATCTCCTGCATCCTGCCAGGTAATCCCTGTTATATCATTCTCATCCTTATCCTCTATCGTTCCCGCACCAGCCGCAACACTAGCCGTTAATTCATGTTGCGTCTTCCAGTTCCAGATAATGGTAGAATCTTCGTGTATTGTGCGGATAACCTCCGTGTCTGTTCCTGTAGCCGGACTGACAAAGGAACCAGTGCCGTTCCAACCGGTATATACATACTGGGTGCCAGGTGTGCCGTCAACTGTAGATTCTCCTAAAGTACAGGTAACAGGAGTCCCATCAGCATACCCATGAACACCAACACCAGGGTCAGGGGTATCATATGCAGAGGTTACCTCAAGAGTATGACCATCTTGAATGAAGTTTGCGGTAACTGCCTTGGCAGCATCCATAGTGAGGATAGCAGGACTTCCATCACCGGTGAGGTCACCAGACCAACTACTGAATACATAATCAATCCCAGGAGCCGCAGTAAGTGTAACCACAGTGTCTTCATCATACCAGCCATCAGCAGATTCTATGTCAGGAGTTACCGTTCCTCCGCCGGTAGGACTAACAGCAGTTGTCAATTGATACTGTGTCTTCCAAATCCAGGCAAGGGTATGGTCAGCATTCATCGTTATATCAACCGATGTATCGCTAACTGTGGTTTCATCAAGTGTATAGCCGGTGCAGACATAACGAGTGCCACCTACTCCAGCAGTTGGTGAGGTAACAGAGCAGGTAACCGAGGACCCAGGTAGGTAATAATGGTCACCATCAGCCGGCTCACATGAGTCAGGGTCAGAAGATACAGAAAGGGTATACGTTACAACTGTGGGTTCCAATCTCTCATAAGTTCTACTATCTATCTTATAGATAGTAAACTCATCAGTAGCAACCACATCATTGAAATTTGCTCCATCGCAAGTTATAGTATCAGCCGTCACTTCGGTGATGTAATAGGCATTCCCTTCAAGAAGCCCACTGGTAAAGACCATCGTCCAATTATTGTAATCACCGCCAGAGCCATCATTATTCCAGGTTGTATCATCAGCATTAATTGTATCTGAAAATGGTATTGCATCAACTATGCCATCTACTGGAGTGCTATCAGAGACGAAACCTAAAGCCCTGCTTCTTATTTCCTGGACCTTACTTCCCCACATAGCGAAGATGTCTCCTTCTACCGAACTTTCACTACTGGTCCTGATAATTACAAAGTAGTCATCACCTTCATCATCTCCGGTATCATTTTCAGGAATATCCTGGGGGGTCTCCAGGACAAGTTGAATCCTTAAGAAATCCTCGGCAGGGCTGCTGATTAAAGCCGGTGTTGCGGCTAAAGGAACTGGGGTATCCACAGTTTCACCAAATATTCCATCCCCATCATCCTTATAAACCGCAATTCCACTTGTTGTCGCATCGGTTGATAAATCCTTTAAACTGCTAAGCGCAAAACTGTTATCCAGGATTTGAATTACGAGAGAGGCAAGATAAACATTTTCTCCTGCTGGTTTAACTAAATTGAGCCCGATTATAGGATCGGTAGCGTCAGCAGGAATGCTAACACCCTCATCGGTTAAATCAGTTAAAAAAGTAGGAACGTTGGCGGTCAGGGTTCCTGTGGTTAAGGCAGAATTAGAAGAGGAGTTTTGGCTCCCAAACTCAATATCTCCATCATCAATCCGGACCTGAATCTCATCCAGATAGTCAATTCCTCTGGTGCCATTATAAGGGATACCACTTGTTCTAATACAGACAAAGTAATCGTCTCCCCTATTATTACCGGTATAGGCATCATCATCAAGAAGTAGAATAGCATCTTGCGGTCTTAGAAATGTATAATAATCTGGTCCAATATCATTGACAGCACTCCATTCGGAATCATCATTGCTATTATACCATTTCAACTCTGCATCATTTAAAGGAATTAGGGTATCCTTCCTGCTCCTTTGCGGGTCAAATGTTCCAATATTCCCTTCTCCCTTATTATCAAGCCATAAGGAAACCCCACTTATACTATCATCAGCCACCAGGTCGGCTAAATCGGATGGATGAAATTTTCCTCCTAGTCCTAACAAAGTTACCTTTATTCTCTGCAGGTTATCAGTGAACCCGGGTCCATCACAACTATTTATTCCTATCACCGGGATGGGAGAGGATGTGGCATCAATATAATCTCCGGTATAACTGTGCATTTCAAGGTTAGCAATAATTTCCTTTACATCTGCCTCTTTACGAGATAGACCTTCATCCGGTTTAGCCGCCTCAAAAACCACCCCTCCGGGTTCTATACTTACCTTAAAGTCAGCGCCATATTGAATTTTCTTGGGGTCAGTCGCATCCTCAGGATGGGTTCTAATCACAATAAAGTAGTCAACCTTATTGTCTACGGTGGGCTCTATATTTCTATTGGAATCATCGGTGCTGGTGGTTAATTTAATTATCCAGGGACCGGAACCAATCCAGGCACCATAGGAAACAATAACTTTAGTATCAGTTTCTTGCCAAATTCCATCCCCATTGGCATCCTTCCATAAAGTAACATCATAGATGGCAGTGGTAGGGTCAAAGTTAGGGATAATAATGTAGGTATCGTCAATATCCCAGTCATCATCATCTCCTCCAGCCAGAATCGCAGTTACCATTGTCGGTGTATTGGCGGTGATAGTTCCTGAACTCCCATCAATGGTATTCCTTACCGTTTTACCAACAAAAGCACCCGAAGTCCAACTGGCTGTTGAATCAGTTAAAGTAGCTGCATCATCGGCACCATCATGGGTGCCGGCATAAGGGCTATCGGTAAAGGTAGCGGTAACGCTTTCTAAGTATTCAATATTATAATCACTGGTTTTACATCCTGCTGGTGCCGCACAGTCAATTCCCAGAACCGGGGTATAGGTAAAAATAGGTAGAAGCTGGGACTTGGGGAAATCATCGGAATAAACGTAATCAGTATTCGGTTCCTCCATTTCTTCAGGAATGAACCATTTATAACGGTCTGAATCAAAGGCACTATTGCCAGGATAGTAGATATTATTAGCATTTGTAAGTAAGTTAATATCACTCCTGATGGGAATTAAATCCACAACACGGGATTCGCAGGTGATGAGGTCGGTCTCTACTCCTGCACCTTGCCCAACTCCTCCAGCTACTACCGTACCAGATATAGTCTTGAACCGGTCCCTATGGTCTGTGCCTGTATAATAGATACTTTGAATATCATCTGAGGTCTTAATCACGACAAAAAAGGTGTATTGAACATCTTGGGCCAGGGTAAGAGCAGGGCTCAGAGTAAGGGTATAACTTCCACCAAGATTACAGGCATAGGCACTATCACTGTCATCAAAGATTGCATCTGCGAGAACCTGATTATAGGTACTGTTCTGGTAAAGGGTAAGACCAAAGTTTCCGGCGGTGCCTACCGTATAATTGCCTATCGTCAAAAGGTCGGTGCCGGCAGAAAATCCGTAATAACTGAGGAAACTCACACTGCAACTGGTAAATGTTTCTGTCCCGGGCTGGTCACTCTTTACCCCAACCTTAAATATTCCGGTCTTGCCACTCATAGGTAAGATTCCCTGATTTGTTTCGGTAAGTTTTTCTACCGTCACCGTCACCGTGCTCTGGGCAACAGAAGAAAGAACAAAGAGGAAGAAAAGTGCGGTTCCCAACAATATTAATTTTTTCATTTTCCTTTTTATTGTATCATAAAATTGCAGCAAAGACAAATACTCGTGCCACAAAGTCGAGATTGCCACAGCACTTTGTGCTTCGCAATGACAACAAGGCGACTGTCATTGCGAGGAGCGATAGCGACGTGGCAATCTCAAAGATCCTCATACAATTCCTTCCACTTCTTTTCAGAAGATATTGAAGTTGGGGTACGGATTTGTAATAACCGGAAGAGGGTGCCCTAACTTTAAACCAACTACAATCCAGTCCTCAAGCGTAGATCACAATTTATTTTCACACTCTTGCAAATTAGAAGCTAATGCTAATACGCCCTTGCATAGTGGAATGCGCCCAGCAAATGTTCCATCTTCTAATTTATCGTAGACAGCATTTGCCATCGCTTCTTTTACATAATCGGTTAAAACAAATTGTACTTGCATTTTAGCTCCTTATCCTTCTTTTTTCTTTACTAATCATTATAACACAAAATTGTAGTAAAAGCAAAAACTCGTGCCACAAAGTCGAGATTGCCACGGCCTTCGGCCTCGCAATGACAGACAAGGCACCTTGCCTCTCGCAATGACAACACCAGATTGCCACGCGCGCCAGTGAACATTGGCGGACTCGCAATGACATCCTAAGGAATTTCCTGAACCGTTACTATTTCCACCGTTGCCTTCAACAGTCCACTTTTATCCATCTCAATAGAAAGACGGTTAAGACATATCGGATGTGATGAATTCTCTATCTCTGTTAAAAATTGGGTTAGTTCTTTTAAATCAACTTTTTCCAATCTCAGTTCTATCCCCACGGTCTTATAGTTGGAGGAAATGGGAGCGCTAACCGGTCTTAAAGAAACCATCTTTCCTTTTACTCCGCAATCTATAGCAAATTTTTCCACAAGGGAATAAAAAGAGAAATCCTTTTCTTTCGTTAGATTCAGATAACTTTTTTCGCTAAGATAACTTTTCCCCAATTTTCTAATTTCGGAAAGTTCCTCTTTTGCATTTGCCAGCCGCTGATTTAATTTTTTTGTTTTTTTAAAGGTGGGGATGAAGAAAAATTGCAGGAGAAAAAGAAAAATGAGAACCCCTGCCAGAAAAATAACCTTATTTTTATCTTTTATTTCCATCTTTTTAACCACAGATTAACACAAGATTTTTAACACGAATGAACACGAATGAACACGAATAATAAAAATATTTACCACAGAGAGCACAGAGAACTGACACGAAGTGTCACCCTGAATGAGAGAGCCCCTTCGTTACACTCAGGGCTTCGACTCAGAATGACATATTGTTGTCATGCTGAACCTTGGTGAAGCATCTCGCTGTTAAAAAGAGAGATTCTTCGGCTAATGCTTCAGAATGACTATGTCAATTGATTATTTCTTTTTCTCTGTGTGTCCTCCGTGGTGATATTATTCTTTTATTCGTGTTAATTCGTGGTTACTTTATCTTTAAATTAAGACCGAATTCCACCTTTCCTTTTTCCTTATTCAATCGCATCTCGCCTATTTTTATCCCCTCAAAATAGGAAGAGTTTTTCAGGATTCTTTTTAATTCGTCAATATCCTTCAATGAAGGAAGATTAGCAGAGATTGTCAGAATTTTTCTGTCGATTGTAATATTTTTTACCTCTATTCTTAAATTTTCAGGAATGATGGCGCTAAACCTTTTCAATGTTTCCAACGGGGATTTTTCCTTTTCTAAGAGAATGGCTATTTTTTCTGAGCCCTGCCCTTTTAGTTTTCTTTTTAATTCTTTTAAGGGCATTGTTCCTTTTAGTGAAGGGAAGAGAGATTTAGAGATTTCATTAATTTGCCTCTTTAACAAACGATACTCCTGTTGCCTCTTTTTCAAACTGAACAAAGGGAAAATAATAACCAATAAAAAAAGAATAATACTCAGTGAAGCAATAACCTTTTTTGGGAGAAGAATTTTTCTCTTTTTTTTCTCGGGCATTAGATTAATATTTAAAGGAAAATGAATGAACCTTTTTAAAGCAAGTCCAAAAGCAAGAGAAAATTCCCCCCCTCCCTCTTTCCCTCCCCACTTATGGGGGAGGGATTTAGGTGGGGTCTCCCCCCTCGGGGGGGAGGAAATAGGGGAGAGTTTAAAGAGTTTGGCAAAGTCAGGAGAAATAATAGGGATATTTAAATTCTTTTCCAGTTCATTTTTTAAATCTGGGTTGCCGACAAGCAGAATTTTTTTCAGTGTCTCCTTGCCGAAAAATGCTTTTTTGGTCAAAATGATTTCCCTGAATAATTCCTCCTTATTGCTAAAAGAAACCGCTCTGCTTTCCGTCAAAATTCTATTCTGGACAATATCCAGAGTTGCTTCTTCTTGAGTTAAATATAAAAGGAGAAGATTTCCCACTTTTTTTAGAGAACTAATTTTATCTGGAATAGCAGAGATTGCTCTGCGCGAGACAAGTCTCGCTACTCCAAAGCAAAGGTTAAAAAGGGTTATGCTATTTACTTCTAAAGATAATATCTTTACCCCTATTTTCTCAAAAGGGGTTAAAATTTTTTTAATGTTCTCCTGGGAAATGGCAATGACCATTACTTTTGTTTTATGAGATTGCCACGGCACTTTGTGCCTCGCAATGACAGTTATGAGATTGCCACGGCACTTTGTGCCTCGCAATGACATAAAGTAAAAATCAAAATTAAATTGCTCCACCGGTAAAGGCATACTCTCCTCTATTTCATAGGGGATAGCGAGAAGAATCTTTTTCCTGCTTCTGAAGGGGAAAGAGGCAGGCCTGAAGAATGTTAATGATTTAGGGATAGAAAGATAAACCGGGGATTTCTCCTTAATCAGAATATCCTTAAAGGAATCCGGCAATTCATCGCCATCTTTCCAGTTCCAATTTTCTTTGAGGACTTTAATAATTTTAAATTTTCGATGCTTCTTGCTTAAAATTATTGCCCGAATAAAATTAGTCCCTATTTCAATCCCGATACTTTTTTTCATTATTTTATTTATTGTCATGCTGAATGAGAGATCCTTCGTTTCACTCAGGACAGGTTCCGCATCTCGTTGTTAAAAGACGAGATTCTTCCCCAGCACTAATTTTCTGTTCTGATTAACCATCTTTGAAAAATTAGTGCTGGGTCAGAATGACTGCTACATATCTCTTATTCTACTTTATAATAAGGAATTTTTAATGAATTTGAATTTCTATCAACAATCGCTCTAATGCTCTTTTTGTAATGAGGAGGAATTGTGCCTGTTGATTCAAGAGAGAAGAAATTGCTCTTGCAGGTAAATAAATTCTTCTTGTCATCAGAGATTCTCTTTTCGTGGAAAAATTTTCCTATCTCTGCCACATTGGTAAAAGGTTCCTCTTCCCGTCGGTCAATAATATCTTCAGCCAAACTACGGTTATTCAGGATTGCCTCCAAAACCTCCAGAGGAGCGGTGTTGATATTAATTTCACTCCCGGAATTATCAACAACGGTCAAAAAATTCACCAGCCCATTTCCATCATTATAAAGAATTTCTTTGCTCATCCCTTTAATCATAATCAATTCCCCTATTGTATCCAGGGGACCATTCTTGCAAGAATAAGGAGAGTTTAGATTGGTATAATAATCCTCTTCCGCACCATCGAATTTTGGTGTGCTATCCGAATCCAGCCAATCATAGATTGGGGGTAATAGGTTTGTTTCAAGTTCTAAAACAGTAAATAAATTTTCTAAAATTTTTTTATAGATTTTGTTGATTGTTTCTCCCTTTTTATCTTTTTCATCAATCAGCTTATTAAGATTAATTTTCCCCTTTTCGTCAGTAATTTTTACCGTTACTACCCCCTCCCCTAAATTGAACGGTTCAATTTTTGCCCAGTCCTCATTAAGATTATCGCATTTTTTCTCTTCATCATCCTGAAGAACAAAAATACCATAATTAATGCCTGCCTTTGCTAAATAAAGGGTCTTCAAATCAAAAATTTGATTGTTGGCAGAAATATTCTTGGTCCGGACCCAGTAGTTAAAACCAACCACTCCGATGGTAAGGAGAGAAATGACAACCAGAGTCAGGATAAGGATAAAACCATTTTTCATATCACACAGATAACTGTATCAGAACTTTGTTAAATTTTGCCATTTCTCTTAATCTAAGTCCTTATGTAGCAACAACTTAAACTCGATTAATCCTTAATTTTTTCTGAATCCTCTC
>SDBU01003616.1_pt1 | contig 19548 bp, 15 predicted proteins | sample 2277071 | NCBI WGS metagenome assembly SDBU01 (sample SAMN10397929, study PRJNA504765) | marine sediment metagenome | isolation source: marine sediment core GS08_GC12, 126 cmbsf | place: Arctic Ocean: Gakkel Ridge, Loki's castle | collected 2008 | reverse complement strand
GCCCCCGGCGCTGATCTGAGCGACTGCCGAACCGGCCAGGGCCAGGCTCAAAAACAGGGTCATCGCGATTAATCTGGTTGCTTGCATGATTACCTCTCTACGTCCCGATTGGAGTTAGTTCTATTCTGATTATGATTCCGGCTGCCGATAGCGGCAGCATATACTCAAAATTCATTATTCATTCCGGCGGATGAGTCCGTCTGATTAATTCATATGGGCATCAGGATGCAACCATCACCGACATCGGTCCGGGGTAGCAGGAACTTACCGAGTCTCGCTTCAACTCCGTCCGGTTCTGCTAACATTCATTCCCGACAGGGGTTACGTCAATCATAAAAAAACATGACACCGGTTCGACGATAATTAACAGACATCCAATCCGCACTGCGGTTACAATCAGGTGTGTAACTACTATCCTATCATAGAATTATAGGGAATAATCAGGGAAAGTCAAGTGGTTTTACGGGGGGTTGGTCAGGGATGGGGGCCGTCAGGTTACGTCCGAAGAAACCCACCTGAAAGGTGGGCCACCCGGTCCCGACTTGCGATAAAGGCGAGTATGACCGGATGTTCAATCTGACCCAGAGGAACTGTCGAAACACCGAAACTTCTACGGGTTTACTAAGCAGGACAGCGGGTGATGAAATCCCGGACACTTGTCACCATCAATGACACCTGATTCTTGTCATACTTTTTATAATGCCCATGAGCGGCATCATTCCTCAGATCCAGCCATGCAATCACATTTTTCTGGTCCAGTTTTGTTAAGACCGATTTTTTAGCAAGGTCACTGTTTAGTTTGTCAGCCGTCTTCGGTCTATGACTGCCGTCTTTCCTCGCTTGCTCCACTTCAATCCCGTTCTTGTAACAAAGCTGTCTTAAGTGGGCCTCAAGTGTACTACCGGCGATTACAGCCGCAGCATCTTTGTAGTCATTCTCGATCAGATGTTGAGCCATCTCAAGATAGTCACCAAAAAGCTCACCATGAATCAACTCGCTCACTGACTGCAAATGACCGGATTCAAGGTCAGCTCGAAGGCCCTGAATGACTCCAATTAAGTCAGGAATTTGGTGCCATTTCGCGGAGGTCCTAGCCAGAATGCTATTCATTTGAAGCACATAAGCTGAGTTCGGTATACAAATACGGTCAATAGCAGCCCGCATCATGGTAATCAGACGTGTTTGGTCAGCCTCTCTCTGAGAGTCGTAGATTCCCAACGTTGGCGGAGGCTTCATTTCATACGCGTCACACTCTCTCTCGATGCCCTCCAACTGGCCTATAAACTGTTGTGTGAGTTTCTCATCCATCAAACACTCCGGAATTGTCTTGTTGTTGTGACCATTACTCCCCTGCACCGTGGCACTTTTTGTATTTCTTGCCGCTGCCGCAGGGACAGGGTTCATTGCGTCCCACTTTGGCTACTTTGCGCTTATAAGTGCGGGTTTGCTTTCCTGCTTGCGACGCCTCGGCCATCGGGTTTTTCGCCGTCTCTGCACCGGCCGGCGCCTGCACCGCCGAAGCGTAACCCATGCCGGTGCTGTCGGCGTGCGAGGCTACCGCGTCCATCTCCCTGCGACGCTCAACACGTGATTTTTCCGGCACTTTGATCTGCAACTTATAGACCAGGTTGACGATCTCCCGGTCACAGGTGGCACTCATCTGCTCCAGCATCTTAAAGGCTTCGCGCTTGTAAATATCAATCGGTTTGCCCATACCGCCGTGGTAAGCTCGCAGACCGATTCCCGTGCGCAGTTCGTCCATCTCGGCCAGGTGGTCGCGCCAATGGCGATCAATGGTAGAGAGCACGGCGTAGCGCTCCAACTGGCGCATGACCTCCTCGCCGTAGGTCAACTCCTTCTGCCGGAAGATGTGCATCACTGCTTCCAGTATCTTATCGCGGAGCGTCTCGCGAGTCAGACCGGTGATGTCTTCCTCCCGAAAGCGAAGGTTCAGCAGGAAGACCTGCCGCAGGTCGTCGGTAAGACCGGACAGGTTCCAGTTTTCAGGATATTCTTTCTCCGGGCAGTGGTTGTCGACAAGCGCTTCCAGCACCTGCTCGATCAGTTCGACCACTTCGTCTTTGATCGACTCCCGCTCCAGCGCCGCCAGCCGTCGTTCATAGATCCATTTGCGCTGGACGTTCATCACGTCGTCGTAGTCGAGAGTGTGCTTGCGGATGGCAAAGTTCTGCGCTTCCACTTTTTTCTGGGCTCGTTCTATAGCGCGAGTGACCATCTTGTGCGTGATAACTTCATCGTCCTGCACACCCAGCCTGTCCATGACGGTAGCCAGCCGTTCGCCGCCGAAGAGGCGCATCAGATCGTCCTCCAACGAGAGGAAAAAGGCGGACGAGCCGGGGTCGCCCTGGCGTCCGGCACGGCCCCGCAACTGCCGGTCGATACGGCGCGCTTCATGGCGCTCGGTGCCGACAATGTGCAGGCCGCCCCGTTCAACGACACCCTCTCCCAGGCGGATATCGGTGCCGCGCCCGGCCATGTTGGTGGCGATCGTCACCGATCCGCTCTCACCGGCGCGTGTGATAATCTCGGCCTCGCGCTGGTGCTGCTTGGCATTGAGCACGTTGTGCGGCACACCGGCCCGCTTGAGCATCCGCGACAACGTCTCGGAGACGTCGACTGAAACCGTACCCACCAGTACCGGTTGTCCGGCGTTGTGTCTTTCGGTGATCTCGTTGATGATCGCTTTGTACTTCTCGGGGCGAGTACGGTAGATCTGATCCTCGGTGTCAACACGGACCATCGGCTGATTGGTCGGGATAACCATCACGTCCAGCTTGTAAATGTCGAAGAACTCGCTGGCTTCGGTCTCGGCGGTGCCGGTCATCCCGGCCAGCTTCTCGTACATGCGGAAGTAGTTCTGCAGCGTGATCGTGGCCAGCGTCTGGGATTCGGCCTCGATCCGTACCCCCTCCTTGGCCTCGATAGCCTGGTGCAGACCGTCCGAATAGCGCCGTCCCGGCAATATCCGCCCGGTGAACTCGTCAACGATCATCACCTTGCCGTTCTCCAGCACGTACTCCACGTCTTTCTCATACAGAGTGTAGGCGCGCAGAAGCTGGTTGATGGCGTGCACTTTCTCGGAGCGTTCGCCGTGGATACGGTAGATCTCGTCGCTTTTCTTTTGCCGCTCCTCGGCCGATAGTGACTCGTCACCTTCAAGCTCGGAGAGCATCGTCGATATGTCGGGAATCTCGAACATATTCTGCTCGGCCGGACTGAGCAGGGCGGTGCCCATGTCGGTCAGGACGATAGCGTGCTCTCGTTCGTCTATGAAGTAATAAAGCTGTTCATCGACATCATTGAGTTTCTTGTCGCGCATGAAGACGGACTCAACGTCGTTGACCAGTTTCTTCATACCGGTTTCCTTGAGGATCTTCAGCAGCTTTTTGTTCTTGGGCGCACCGTGGGTGGCCGTCAGCAGTAAAAGGCCGGCTTCGAACTCATCTTCGCTCTTTTCGCCCGCCAGCATATTCTCCGCCTTGGCGATCATGTCATTGACCAGTGTCCTCTGCTTGCGCTCCAGTATGTCCACGGTCGGTTTCATCTGCCGGTAACGATCATGCACCGACGACTCCACCTGTCCGGAAATAATCAGCGGCGTGCGAGCCTCATCGACCAGAATCGAGTCGACCTCATCGATAATGGCATAGTAGTAATTCCGGTGCACGCGATCCTCGGCGCGCTGGGCCATATTGTCGCGCAGGTAATCGAAGCCGAACTCGTTGGCGGTGCCGAAGGTGATATCGCACTGGTACATCTCGCGGCGATCGACGTTGGTCATCTGGTTATGGATAACGCCGGTGGTCAGACCGAGAAACTCATATATCTTCCCCATCCACTCCCGATCGCGGCGGGCCAGGTAGTCGTTGACGGTGACGATATGCACCCCTTTGCCGGTCAGGGCATTGAGATAGGTCGGCATCGTCGCCACCAGCGTCTTGCCTTCGCCGGTGGCCATTTCGGCGATCTTACCCTGGTGCAGCGCCACGGCGCCGATCAACTGCACGTCGAAGGGAACCATGTTCCACTCGGTGGGCATATCGCACACGTCCCAGGTCTGGCCCAGATGACGGCGGCAGACTTCTTTGACGACGGCAAAAGCCTCGGGCATTATGTCATCCGGTGTCTCGCTGTCGGCCAGGCGCTTTCGGAACTCGTCGGTTTTAGCGATTAGCTCTTCATCAGAGAGGGACTGGAGCTTATCGAAATGCTCGTTTATTTCGGTCACCAGCGGCTGCAATTTTTTGACATCGCGATCGTGCTTGGTGCCGAAAATGTTCTTGATCAGATTTTTCATCGCAGGGCCATGTCTCCAATAAGTATTAACTAATTATTATACAAAAAAGGGCAGGACTTGGCAAGAGGGGGGCGTCGGGTGGCATCCTCAAACTTGTTTGGTGATGGTTCATGCGCTCACTCCCAAACTCGTTTGGGAGTGCCACCCCATGACAAGCCAATGGCAAGGCACCTCAATTTCCAATCACGTAGCGGGTGCCGAGGGCACATTTATTACGTCCGCCGGTGGCATCGCCACTATTATAGGTGGGAGACAAGCCCCCACACTACGCGGATTGTGATCATCACATTTTGGGAACCGCCTCGGGTCGCGTGACACCACTATAACCCGATCTATGTCCTTTCTCTTCTTGCCAACCCCGCCAATTATCTTATATTAAACCCATCGGTAGGGCAGAACACCAAAGTGGTTCTGCCGCCGACAACCACAAGGAGTACCGGTGGACAAATAAGCTCCCCAAGGCCGTAATGCAGCATCTATCCAAAGATCAGCATGGTGCTGATCATGAGCGCTTTAGCTTTGAACCCCCGTGACGCACGTCGGCATAAAATGACGTTCGGGCGGGGATAACCGGGAGTAGAAATGTCTCGTCAACCACTGGTAAACATTAAGAATCTTTCGATCGCCTATCTCGACAAAGTAATTATCGAGAAGCTGTCACTCTCCGTAAGCAGGGGTGAGGTGGTGGCCCTGGTCGGCGCCAACGGCTGCGGCAAGTCGACGCTGCTGGACGTTATCGCACACACCTATGCCGATGATAGCCGGTTTTTGTCACGCTTTGAACTGCGTGTCACCGGCGAGTTGCACCTGGCAACTTCGATTGCGCTGGGTTATCTGCCGCAACATATCGAGTCGACCGGTGACAGCCCGACCGACCGCGAGGATATCGGCCGCTTTCAGCGTCTGGCAACTGCCTTTGGTCTGAACAAAGACGTGGCTGGAGCCGCTGATTCCTCGGACGGAGAGGAGCAGAAGCGGGCTATAATCAAGACCCTCACCTCGGGGGGCAACCTGTTGCTTCTCGATGAACCGACCAACTATCTCGACATAGCCGGGATAACGGCTTTCGAGGAACAGGTGTACTTGCTGCGCCGGAGGGGTTGTGGAATACTCCTGGTGTCGCATGACCGCACCTTGATTAACAACCTGGCCGACCGCACCGTCTACCTGACTCCCAACGGTAACTACCAGACCGAAGGAGGTTTTGCCGCCGCCTGGTCACTGGTGAAATCGGACCTGGCATCAAAAAGCAAACAGGCCCGCGTGATTCGCAACAAGATCAGCCATCTGCAACAGGAGATGCGGACCCGGATGAACTGGGCGACCCAGAAAGAAAAGTCAAAAAAAGGCGCCGGAGCAGACAAGCCGCACATAGCTCGAATGGCGTCCAAGATGGCTGCTCGCGCTCAAACGGCACAGCGCAAAGCCGACCGGGAGATCGAGCGGCTCAAAAAGAGCAAACCGTTTGTGCCGAAAAAGTTGGCGCTCCATCTGCGCGACTACCCGGTCAGACATCGCGAAGTTTTCTCCCTGCGGGACATCTCATTCGATTACGGACGATCAACTCCGCTGCTTTTAAGTAATCTCGACCTGGTGGCGACCACTCGCGACCGGTTGTCCCTGATGGGCGGTAATGGCGCCGGCAAGTCAACCTTGTTTAGGATCATACTGGGGCAATTGCAGCCGCAACAGGGAGAGCGCCGTATCAACGAGGGGGTCAGGTTGCGGTCTTTGCCACAGGGATTGGCCGGATTCTTTACCAAGCCAACATTGCTGGCCAATTTCACCGATACCGGCTGCGATGAGACTGTGGTTAGGTGGCAGTTGGGCGGAGCCTTACTCCGGGGTGACAAGGTCCACCAGCCGGTCGAGAACTTCTCTCGTGGCGAACTGGTGCGGGCTGCGATCGTGAAATGTTTGCTGCAGCAAGCGGAGTTTCTGCTACTGGATGAGCCGACCTCACATCTGGACATCGAGTCGGTGGAGGTACTCGAGCAACTACTGGACCGGTTCCCCGGAGGCTACCTGATTATCAGCCATGATCGCTCGTTTGTGGAGAATGTGTCCGACCGATTGTACACGCTCGATGAGGGCCGCTTACGGTTGGTGTGAGCGGTGGCCGCTCACAAGAAACACTAACCGGGGCGACCCAGCAACTCCGCCACCGACTCCATCACCATTGCCGGCGTGATACCGCGCATGCACTGCATCCGGCTCTCATCGGTCAGAGGGCACTTATTCTTCACGCAACTGATACAATCGAGATGGCTCAGGAAAACCAGCCGCTTGCGAGGGGAAATCGGTGACGTGGACTGCGGGTCATCAGCCCCCGACAATACCACCAGCGGTACACCCACGGCCGCCGCCAGGTGGGCCGGGCCGGAATCGTTGCCGATAAATATACGGGCGCCGGACAGAATGACGCCAGCATCACGCAAACCGGTCTTGCCGGCCAGGTTAGCTACCGCCCCGCTTCCGGCCGCTGCTGTGATCCGGTCACCCTCGGAGCGGTCATCATCCGAACCGATCAGTACCACCTTAAGACCGTACCGAGAGATGATAGCCTTGGTGAGTTCGATGTAGTTCTCGGTTCCCCATCGCCGCGACTCCGCCACCGCTCGACATGCCACCACGGCATACTCATCCTGCCGGTTAACACCAAAACCGGCCAGGATTTGCATCCCCCGCCGGACGTCGTCGTCGTTGAGAAACAGCTTCGGCCGGGAGGCTTCAAGCTTGACTCCCGATCCGCGTCTGAGCAGGTCATAATACAATTCACTGCGGTGCGTTGAACTCAGTGGCGCCGGCAGGGCCAGCGGACGCGACAGCAACAACCGGCGCCCGTCGGTTATGTAACCGATACGCTTCTTGACCCCACCCAGCTTGAAAGCCGCCGCCGAGCCAAAGGAAGGCGGCAATATATAACCGACATCGTACCTGGCCGAGGCAATCAGGTCCCTGATTTTCACCACTGCTATCAGTCCGTGCACGTGAGCCGGTGGAATCCCGACAATCTCGTCAATAGCAGGATTGTGTTCAAAAAGCCCGGCCAGGTTCTGCGGTGACAGCAGTGTGACCGTAGACCCCGAATAAGCCTCACGCGCGTCATTGATCATGGGCAGCGCCATAATCGAGTCGCCCAGATGATTGGGTGTTCGGATTAGAATCTTGACAGACATCAGCCGATATACTTGCCTTGCAATGCTATCTTGTCAAGAAGATACTTCTTGAGCTCTTCCAGGTATTTGTCTCTGGCTTCAATATAGTCAATCTTGCTTTCCAGATAAGTGATACGGGATATCTGGCCGTCCCGACAACGGTAGTCAGCGATGTCGAGCTTGTTCTGATTCAACTCGATCTGCTGATCGAGTATTTGCAGCTTGCGATAACTGACATCGAGTCGGTTGATCAGGTTGACTATCTCAGCTCGAGCCGCTCTCCTGGTCCGTTCATATTCGATCCTGGCCTTTTCCTCGGCCAGACGAACTGTCTTTACGGCCGCACCGGAAGCGCCGCCATCCCAGATGGGATAAGTGAAATCGAGCGATACCTGCCAGCTATTGGCCCGGATGTCGTCATCCTGTCTCCCCTCAGTAGTAACCTTGCCCCTGCCTAACGTATACTTGGCCCTGAGATTGCCGTTAAAACCATGCGCCGAGGCGGCATAGTCAGCCGATCTCTGGTCTTTGCGGTACTGGTACCAGGCCTTGAGCACGTCAACGCTTTCTTCGTAGCGCTTAATCGCCTGCTGGTAGTGCTGTCGGTCGGGATGGTCGCTGAGTATGGGCACCCCCGGGGTCAGCTCTTCTAATTCATTGAAATCCAGCAGGATAGCCAGTTCACGCGTCTTCTCCCGGAGCAAATTGTCAGTATCATACCGCTGAAGTTCAGCATCCAGACGAGAGGAATTCGATTCCAGCCAGGCTTCTTCGGAGATCACACCGTCCCGGAACTTGGAGGAGTCTATCTCAGCCTGCAGTCGGACAGCTTCGAACTGATCGTTGGTCAGTTCCGCTTGCAGGGTTTGCTGCAGCACACCAAAGTATGCTTCGGTAACTTCGGTTTTCAATTCCTTTAGTTCCGTAACCTGGGTGAGACGAGCGATCTGAAGATCGTCTTTGCGATTATGCAGGTCATTCCTGGTGTCCGACGGTTTGAGAAACGGCTGGTCCAACTCGAAATCAAAGAAGCCCTGGCGGGTATTCTCCTCAATGATCACATTCAAATCATCTCCGAACGGATACTCGGCCCGGTTGTTCAGCAGGTTGCCCCGGACAGTCAGTAATCCTCCGGAAAAGAGACTCTGCTTGAGTTGGATATTGCCGCGAAAATCAAAGTCGGTAGTCTTGATCAAACTCTTCCGCGGCTGCCCGAACCAACTGCGGTACGATTCGTTTACACTATAGGCCGGTAGGCTGCCGTTGATGCTGATCTCCGGCAGATAGAAATTCACTTTCTCGGCAAAGTAATTACTTTCCGCGACTTCCAGGTTACCCCGGATTATCTCAGATCGGCTGGTGACACCGACAGCCCGTTGCAGGGCGTCATCGAGAGTGAGTTCACGCGGCCATGAAGACGGCGCCAAAAGGAACAGTATCAGGCCAATGCTGACACCGTAGCAGACGTGCCGGGTCATTATTGTCATGAGTATTTCTCTCCTGTATATGAAAATTCAAACGATTGTGCCGCCATAACCGCACGTCGGCATCCCGATTACTCTACTCATACCGCAGGGCATCAATGACATCCAGTCGGGCCGCCTTGCCGGCCGGATAGAGACCGAAAAGAATCCCCACCGCCGTGGATACCCCGACCGCCAGGATAATCGAGAAGGCCGACACAATCGTCGGCCAGTCGGCATAGAAGGAAATCACCCTGGCCAGCGACAGGCCGACACCGATACCGATAACGCAGCCGACCAGGCAGATCATTACTGCCTCCAGCAGGAACTGTCGCATGATATCCAGACGGGTGGCGCCGACCGCTCGCCGGACACCGATCTCGCGGGTGCGTTCCAGCACTGTGGCCAGCATGATATTCATGATACCGATACCACCCACCAGCAACGAAATACCGGCGATGGCACCCATAATGATGTTGAATATCCGCTGGGTTTTCTGTGTTTGTCGCAACAGCGACTCGGGCACCACGATGTCATAATCATCAACGCCGAAATGTCGACGCCTGAGAACACGATCGATCAGTTTCGTCACCGCCTGTACGTGCTTCAGGTCGGTGACGGTCACCGTCAACTGGTCGATCTCCGGTATATTGAATTTCTGTTGCTCGGTGTCATCGCCGCCCCAACGGAGATGGCGACGGCTGCGCAGGGCGGGGAAACTGCGGTCGATTTTCTTGATCGCCGTATTGAATGGGATATAGACGTCCTCGTTAAGATTCTTCAGTTCGAAGCCTTCCACCTTGCCGCGAGCGATATACTTGTCGGCCATCACCCCCACCACCACGAAGCTGAGATCACCGATACGTACCACTGAACCGATCGGGTCCTCAAAGGCGAACAGGCTGCGCTTGGCCTTGGCGCCCAGAACACAGACCTGGGTACACGACCGGTTGTCGTCGTCGGAAATGAATCGACCCCACTCCACCTCGACGGAAGAAGCATAGACATAGGACGGCACGGTCGCTACCACCCTGACCGGCGCTTCGTCGGAACCATGATAAATGGTAGTCACACTCTCGAACCGCTGCGGCACGACGTTGGCCACCAGTTCGTCAAACTGCGCCAGGTTACGGCCATCGGCCAGGGACAACCCCGGCGAACGGGCCAGACCGATATCGGAACTCATGCTTTCCTCTGGCTCGCGGGCGTTGACGATCACGTTGTTGATGCCCAGGATAGATATCTGCTCCAGGGCTTCCTGTTTGGCGCCTTCGCCGATAGAAAGCATCGCGATTACCGCTCCCACACCGAAGATAATACCGAGCATGGTCAAGAATGTCCGCAGCTTGTGCGCGATCAGGGAATCGAGTGAAATATGATATACGTGGGTGTAGTTCATCAGGGACGTTTCCGTGTCCCGCGACCCGCACCCTTCTGAGGCGACCGGCGGCCCTTGTTGATCTCCGGCTGGGTGGCCTTGTCACCGGGAAAACCCGGTTCTTCCAGAGTGGGGTCGATCAGGCAGATTTCTTCGTCGCCTTCCAGACCGTCGATAATCTCGATAGCCAGGTCATTACGGCGACCGACCGTCACCTCTCTTTTCTTCTTGTTCTTCATGTAAACGACCGTCTGCCCTTCCTTTTCGAATACCGCTTCCAGGGGGACCGACGTCATATCGGAGATGCGATCAATTATAATGGCACACGAGGCCGACATACCCGGCTTGAGGCGCTCATCGTTATCCTGAATCGAGACCTCGACGTCGAAAACGTTGATACGGGAGTTGTATTCTTTCTTACGGGCCAGGGTGCTCTTCTTGGTAACCACTCCCTGATACAGCACGTCGGGAATGGCATCCAGAGTCACCTCCACCAACTGCCCGGTGTCGACCTTGCTGGCATCCACTTCCGAAACGGTCGTTTTGACCATCATCTCCGACAGGTCGGGCAGATTGATCAGCCCCTGCCCCGGCCAGGGTGAATCGCCCTCCTGTACCTTACCCATAGTTCCCCCTTTCCAGATTTCCAGGTAGACAACCAGTCCGGGAATAGCCGCCGTCAGTGTCATTTGAGCCAGTTCTTTTTTCGCCAGTTTGACTTTGTCACGAGCACGATCCACCTCCACTTCGGCTTTCTCCACGTCTGATTTCAACTGGTCCAGCTTGGCATCGATATTAAGCTCGGCCAGTTCCAGTTCCAGTTTGGCTTCTTTGGCCACTCGTGAAGCTTCGTGTTTCTTCTCGTCGTAATTGCGCCGCGCCTTTTCCAGGTTCAGCAGCAGTTGCTTTTCCTGGATGGTGTGTTCCTGCCTGGCCCGATCGAGCGCCGCCAATTTGATCTTGAGGATCGACTCGTTTTCAGACAGATCGGCATCCTGTTTGGTGGCGTCAAACTTGATCAACGGATCACCGGTCTCAACCATAGTACCCTCCGGGGCCAGCCAGGTGATCTGCAAACCTCTAATGCGGGGCGCCGAAAGCGTCACCGCCCGGCGGGCATCAACGCTGCCGTTTTCGTTGAGAGCTATGACGAACTCACCCCGGTGAACCCGGGTCATCGGTATCTCGTACGACGTGGAGAAAATGGCATCCACACCATAGTAGCCACCGAGAATCACGACTAATGCTACCGCGGCAAATACAGCTTTTTTCAAAATGCTTCTCCTCAGATCGGAATCTTTTCGGGGCACCCGGTACTGGGTTATCCCATAAGTCCACCGTTCGGTCAGGTCTTGGCTCGCCTCCGGGTGAGGTGTGACCTGACCGAAACTAATTTACAGTACAACCTCATACCATCAGCCATCATCGAGCGCCGGTTGATCCATATATCAGATCATACCGCCGCCACACGGGAAAGTTGCTGCCTTTCTATAGCTTCCAGCGCCGGTGCGTCCACATCCACTGGTCGGGATACCGGCGAATACCGTCCTCGAAAAACTTCGTGTACGCTCTGGTCATAATCTCGATATCCTTCTGCTCCTCTCCGCTTTGGGGCGGATAGACGGGTGCACCGGCCATGACGACATGTCGGTCGTACCGTTCCCGTCGTATCAGAAACGGCAGCAACGGACAGCCGGCCCTGATCGCAAAAGCGGCCGGCCCTTTGGGGGTAGCCGCCGGACGTCCCAGGAAATTCACTACCACCCCGCCCGAGGAAGCATGCTGGTCGGACACCAGCCCGGCGATGCGATTAGCTCGCAGGCACTTAAAGACTCCCCGGGCGCTGGTCTTGAGAGAGACAATACCGACCCCCATCTGACGACGAAAGTCGTTGAACAGCCGGTCAATTTTCTCGTTGTGCTGGGTACCGACCAAAAAATCCATCGGGTAACCGGCCGAGGCTATCCAGCTCCCTAATAGCTCCCAGTTGCCGAAGTGGGCCGTCACCACCAAACCTCCCCGACCCTCACGGCGAGCCTGCTGCAGGTACTCTTCGCCGTCACCGATGACGATCTTCCGGGTTCCCGCCAACTTTATCCTGCCAAAGCGGGCAAACTCGATCAACGTCCGGCCGATGTTTTCAAACACACGCCTGACGATAGCCCCCCTTTCCTCCGGCGAGATAGTATCTCCCAGCGACTGCCGCAGGTTGTCGTTGGCTATCCGACGTCGCGACGCCAGCAGGAAGTAGACCAAACGACCCAGAGCGGCACCGAAGGCATCAGCCATACGGGCCGACATCAGACCGGCCAACTTCACACCCAGCCACGTAAACCCGTACTCAATGTGATGACTCAGCTGCGCCATGGTTCATCATCGTCGTCGATTTGTTCGGGATGATCGGGATCACCATAGTCAAAATCGGTCGAATGCAACCGTTCCTCCCTCTCCCATTTCCGGTAATACTGGCGCCGCCGCCGATAACGCAGCGTCGCCCCGATGATCAGCAGCACCGCCAGCGCCAGCCAGAAATACATCGTTTCTGAGAAAAGGGTGGCGACATTGTAGTGCATGATCAGAAACTCGTGGTATTCATCCTCGAAATCCTTATGATCGGCTCCGCATGACGCCATCAAGGCGTCATCGACCGTCCCACCTGAAGCCATTTCGTCCAGGAACCGTTTGAGAGCGTTACGTCCGTACTGGTCCAGCATGAACTTCACCGCCAGGTACGACTGGGCATAGGCCACCTGGGCTTTGCTCCGGTTGAAACGGTTTACTTGCTCGATATCCTTCAGTGTCATCAGGTCGCCCAATACCACCGCCTTGCTCATAGCCAGGTTATCCGACCAACTCCACTCCGTCGAAACCAGCATGGCTACCCCCTCATCGAACCAACGAGGCGGCCGGTTGAAACCGGTCCGGTGCGCCACCATGAGATGAGCATACTCGTGCGCCAGCAACTCCGCCAGGGATTTACCGAGGCGAAATTTACCGGGAGATTTGACGGCCATCGCCCGGCGTTCCGGGATAGCCACCGCCGCGCCCCAGTCCGGAAAGCGCCCACCCACCAATCTGTTGAAGGCTGCTTCATTGTCGAGAATGTAAACCGCCGGCCGGTAAGGCAGCGTGTCGCCCAGTATCTTCGTCAGTTGCTGTCTGACAGTGGACAAGATGGAGTCCGCAATATCTATGTACATGGGGTTGTCGGAGTGAAAGACAAAGTTTGTCCGTTCGACGGCGTCGGGTTGCCCGGCAGCATCGACTGCAATCGGCAGCAGCAGAACCAGGCAGATCAGAACGATTCGGGCGATAAGGGCACTCATAATCTTAAGATAATCAATTGCGCCGACAGGGCAAGGCGGCATGATCATCTGATTAATGACAACGGACAAGGGCACCCGGATTAATGAAGGCTTGAGAATTATCGACGACGGTCAGATTTTGCAGGTGGCGGAAACCCTGAGGCTGTTCTAAAAGGTGATGACTACAGCTCGCGTAGGGTGGGGGCTTGTCTCCCACCAATAAAAGTGACGATGACACCGGTCAGGTCACACCTCACCCGGAGGCGAGCCAAGACCTGACCGAACAGTGGACCTTTGGGGACAGCCTCTCCACATGCGCCGTGACCTAAACATTCCAGGTAATATGCGCGGTCAGGAATCCTTTCCAGACTGCCCCACGAGTGTAGCCGTCACGAAAGGATTCGTGACGGAGCAATAAACAAGCTTCTGAGACAACCTCTCCACATCTGCCCCCTCATACAACCTCAAATCATTATTGCGCCCGGCCTACAGGCCTACCATTGCTTTCAGCCGGTCTACCTCGGCTCCGATCAGGAGCCGCCAGGTGCCCGGACCCAGGCTCCCGGTACGGATACCGGCAAATTCGATACGGGTCAACTCACGCACCGGATGACCCACCAGGCGGCATAACTGTTTCACTTCCCGTTTGCGCCCTTCGGTCAACGTCAGTCTCAGACGGCTGGTCTTGCCTCGGTGCTCCAGGATCCGAACCAGCGCCCGGCCGATGGCTCCGTCTTCGAGTTTTATCCCTTTCTCGATGAGGGAACAGTCTTCCGGTCGGAAATAACCGGTCACGATGGCTTCGTATATCTTTTCCACGTGGTAGCGGGGGTGGGTCAGACGGAAAGCAAGATCGCCGTCATTGCACAGCAGCAGCACCCCGGCGGTATCTAAATCCAGCCGCCCCACCGGATAGACCCGGTGGTGCAGGTTCTTCAGGTAATACAGTATTGTCCGGCGTTTGAAAGGGTCGTGCAGGGTCGTCATGACCTGTCGGGGCTTATTCAGGACCACGTACACTTTATCTTCGACAGGGGTAACGACTGAGCCATCCACCTTGACCGTATCGGCTGACTCATCGATGATGGTGCCGATCTGTTCGACCGTAATATCATTGATTGTAACGCGGCCTTCCGCAACGAGGACGGTTGCTCCCCGGCGAGAAGTTACGCCGCACTGAGACAGGAATTTACTGAGTCTGATCACAGATTATCTCACCACCCGGCTGCCGGTAATCGCTCACCGTGACACCGTCCGTCAGGTCCGATGCCGGATCGAGTCGGTTCCTCTTCAACGATAACGATCAGCAGGGGTGCCACGTCCGCGGCTGTCGGATACATCAGTGGTCGATGACACCGCTCGATGGCGATGGTGAATCAGCAGCTTTGGATTCGACCTCATCAGGTGAATTGTTCTCACCGGATCGATGGGGTACTGACGGCTGCTGCGAGGTCAGGTCAGGGTCTTCGTCCTGCGGGGCCGTCCGTTTGGGATCATAGGTGCCATCGGCGATATTCAGTTTCAAACCGGCAATATCACCCTCCTGGCTCATTTCAAACCGGAGTTGGTTTGGCGCCTGCGGTTCCCGCGCCGAGATGAGTTCTTCGATCTCGGACATGTGGGGCAGGTCCTTCAGGGAATCAAGACCGAACAGCTTGAGGAACTCTCCGGTCGTGCCGTATTGCAGCGGCTTGCCGACCGTGGTCGCCCGGCCCCTGATAGTGACGACTTTCTTCTGCAGGAGATTGTGTAAAACGCCGTCAGAAGCAACGCCGCGAATTTGCTCGATCTCGCCCCGCGTGACCGGTTGACGATAGGCAATGATAGCCAGTGTTTCCAGGGCCGCTCGCGTCAGGCGCATCTTGCGCCTTCGTGTGAACAACTCCTCGACATAGGCCGTAAACTCCGGCAGGATGTAAAACTGATAGCCACCGGCCAACTCGCGAATCCGGTAGCTGGCGGCTGCCTGCATATAGCGGTTGTTTAGCTCCGCCACCGATCGGCCGACAGCGGTCGGCGTCATATCCGGCAGCACCTCGGCAATCTTTCGCGGCGGCAGAGGCTCCGGTGAGGCCAGAATCAGGGCCTCAACGATAGTATTTGAAGATCCGTCCGGCATTGTCTAAGCCACTACCTCACTTTCCATTTCCGGGTGTGTCTCGGTTTCACCGGGGGGCGACCAGGTATCAAAAGCGTCACCTCGATAAATCCGCAATTCCGAGAACAGCCGGGTTTGTTCAATTGCCACCCGCCGCGTACGGGCCAACTCCAGCAGTGCTACAAAGGTAACCACGGCCACTATCTTGGCCGGAAGATCGGCAAACAACTCGGCAAACGTGGCAAACTTTCTCTGTTGCAGACTCAGCATGATATATTGCATGCGATCCTCGACCGACACCTTCTCGGCCTCAACCTGGTGATAGGTTTCGTCCGAATGGGAGGTCAGCACCTCCTTAAACGCCGTCAACAGGTCAAACAGATCGGTAGCCGGTGTCCAGTCGATGCGATTTTCGATACTGCCGACAGGTGAGGGCGGCACGAAGTTTCTTTCCTCCAGGAGAGCTTTCTCCCTGAGAATCTCCCCGGCTTCCTTGTACTTCTTGTACTCGATTAACGCCCAGATCAACTCCTCGCGTGGATCCGGTTCATCGGAATTGGTTTCATCCCGAGGCAGCAGCATCCTGGTCTTGATACGGATCAGGGTCGCCGCCATCAAAATGAATTCGCCGGCCACCTCCAGGTTAAAGGTGGTCATTAACTCCAGGTATTTCAGGTACTGTTTGGTGATCCGGGCGATGGGAATATCGTAGATGTCGACTTCCTCTTTCCTGATCAGGTACAACAACAAATCCAGCGGTCCGTGAAAGATCCCCACGTCGACCTGATAATCATCCCTGACGGAACTGAGGCCGGACTGAGTCATTTTTTATTACCCCGGTAATTCATTTTCATGGCCGAGCGGACTTTGTCCATCACCTGCCGGGCGCGCTGGCGGGCACGATCGGCACCGGCGGACAGAACATCCCAGACGTAATCCGGTTGCGCCAGCAACTGTGCTCGTCGGTCACGAATCGGCCGCAGGGCGGCATTTAGATTATCGCTCAGGCGGGTCTTGCAGTCGACACACCCCAACTCGCCGCTGCGGCAGGGCGGGGCAATCTCTTCTGAGGCTCCCGCCGTGTACACCTGATGCAGCAGGAACACCGGGCAGCCTTCGGGATGGCCGGGATCACCCTGGTGCACCTTCTCCGGATCGGTGTAGTAGCTTTTGATTCGTTTGAGCGTCTGTTTCTCGGTGAAGTCAAGAGGGAGGTGGTTGTTGTACGACTTGGACATCTTCCGGTTGTCGGCACCAAGAATCAGGGGAGTCTCCGTAAACAAGCCGACCGGCTCATTGAAGACCTTACGATAAAGACTGTTGAAACGCGAAGCCAAGTCATTGGCCAGCCAGATGTGCTTTTCCTGATCTTTTCCCACCGGCACCTTGTGGGCGTTGTACAGACAAATGTCGGCCGCCTGCAGTACCGGGTAGCCCAGAAAACCGTACGAGTCAAGCTGCTGCTTTTTCTCCAGGTATGTGGGCAGACGGGTCAGCGTCGGCACCGTTATCAGCATGGAAAAAATCAGGTGCAACTCGGCATGTTCCTTGACTTCCGACTGCACGAAAATAGCGCACCGTTCGGGATCAAGACCGGCCGCCAGGAAGTCGACCGCCATCTGAAAGATGTTATCCTTCAGTACGTGAGGGTCTTTGTACTCGGCCGTCAGCGCATGCCAGTCGACCAGGCAGCAATACATCCAGTATTCGTCCTGCAGACGAACCCAGTTGCGCAGGGCGCCCTCGAGGTTGCCCACATGCAGCGATCCGGTCGGCTGCATACCAGAGAGAATGGTTTGTTTCTTCCTGGCGTCGCCGGGTGCAGAAACGTTGTCGGCTTCGTTCTTGTCATTCATAGCACACCTGTAGACTTGCACTTCAGATTGACAGTCTATCGACCATCGGAAGTCTAATCAAATAAAACTTTGTGACGGCATCGCATCTCAGACGATGCCCGCGGGCGTCTGACGGGAGAGCGACCGTTCGGCAGCGTCTCGTCAGGTAGTAGCTCCCCCGATACTGGAATCTATAAACAGGTAAGGTCGCCATTGTGTAGAGACGACGTAGTTTCGCTGGATAAAGGTGATGTATGTCGGACGGGTCGGTTTTCTCAATAACTTGAGACCGGCTTCTTCCGGCGTATGGTCGCCTTTCCGATTGTTGCATTTGGAACAGGCGCAGACCAGGTTCTCCCAGGTTTCCCGCCCGCCCAGTCTCCTGGGCACCACGTGGTCGACCGTCATCGGCCCGCGCATACCGCCGCAGTACTGGCAGCGATGTTTATCACGCGTGAGAATGTTCTTGCGCGTAAGCACGATTCTCTTGTGGGGAACTTTCCGATACTGCCACAGCCTGACCACCGCGGGCAGAGCATAACTGCGCGACACCGTGCGCAATTTCAGGCCATCGGCCTTCTCAATCATTTCCGCTTTGCCCTGGAACAGCAACACCACTGCCCGTCGGGCCGAACAAACAGTCAGCGGCTCGTAATTCTGATTGAGCATCAGGACTCGTCTGTTGACAACTAAACCTTCCATAGCCTTTCCCGGAACGCCCGACGTGACAGTACTGTTCTCTCGCCGGTATCCACTAATGCCCCGTGGCGGTGGGGCTGAGGGCCGAGGTACAATTATACTATATTATCGACAGTAGCCGGAGTGTCAACAGGTTTTTCCCGCGGGGAGCCGTTTTATCGTCACCAGCCCGCCGCCGTCAATCGTTCGCGTCTTCCAGTTCAAGGTGCCGGTTCAGTTCCGATAAGGTCGTTATGGTGCGTGTCGTGTCGGGTATGTCATCGGGGTACTCGCGGCCGTTCCACAGCTTGAGGATAGCCGCCATGCCGATCCCGGTGGGGCCCTGAACGTCCTCGACATAGCGGTCACCGATATAAACGCATTCCGATGGAGCGCAGCCGGCCAGGTTGGCCGCCTGGTAAAAAATGTCGGCATGCGGCTTACGCAGACCGAAGGTGGAACTGAAAACGGCAAAATCAAGATATGGTTCGATACCGAAACGCTTCAGTTCCTGCCGATGGGCACGCTCGGGGAAAACGGTATTGGACACCAACCCGATCACCGGGTACCGGCGGCGGATGTTTTTAAGAGTCTCAATAGTATCGTCGTAGAGACGTATAATCTCACCCATCGGTCGGTAGTAGGCGTCAAAGAAGCGGTCCAGCAACTCCGGGTCGGGTGCGATATCCCACTGGCGAAGCATCTCCGCCGCCGCCTCGACGACGGTCCACTCTTGCAGGGTCTTCAGGGCATGCTCGCGGTAGCGATCCTTGATGCTTGCGTACACCCGGTGAAATTCCTCAGCATCCGGAACAGGGTACCCTTCGCTATGGAGAAACTCGCAGGCACTGCGATCGCAACGGACATTGATCTCGCTCCACGGTATGGCCTCGTATTCAATCAACGTGGAACCAAGGTCAAATATCACCGCCCGGGGTTGTAGTTTTTTCATTTATCCTTTATGTCGTTTCAAAGCTGACTTCAGCAAGCGGTCGATCAATTGGTCGAATCCGATTCCGGCGGCCTGAGCCGCCATCGGCGCCGGATACAGCCTCGTCATACCCGTCACCGTGTTGACCTCCAGGCAGTAGGACCGGCCGTTGTCGGCCAGGATGAAATCCACTCGCGCCAGTCCCGTAACACCGATGACATTGCAGACAGTCACGGCGGCCTGCTGCAATTCGTCACGCCGGTGAGAAGAAACGTCGGCGGGAACGATATACTCTGATTTCCCCGGTGTGTATTTGGCTTCGTAGTCGTACAGTCCCCCGGCCGCCTTGATTTCCACCACCGGCAAGGCTTCACCGTCCAGCAT
>SDBU01003615.1_pt1 | contig 19552 bp, 14 predicted proteins | sample 2277071 | NCBI WGS metagenome assembly SDBU01 (sample SAMN10397929, study PRJNA504765) | marine sediment metagenome | isolation source: marine sediment core GS08_GC12, 126 cmbsf | place: Arctic Ocean: Gakkel Ridge, Loki's castle | collected 2008 | reverse complement strand
GTGTTAAAGGTCACCACCGCGCCGCACAGACCGGAATCGTTGTTGACGGTGGTGTCGGGCGGACATTCGGCAATCGGCGGGGCGGTGTCAACAACGGTCACGTAGAAACCGCAGGTGTCGGTATTTCCGGAGGCATCGACCGCCGTGCAGCCCACCCTGGTCATACCGGCCCAGAAGAAAGTTCCCGAGGCCGGTACACAATCGATAGTAACCCCGGGGCAGTTGTCCTCGGCGGTGGCCGCCTCATAGGTTACCATCGTGCCGCACAGACCGGGATCGTTGCCGACCGTGATATTGGCCGGACAATAGGCCGTCGGCGGCCGGGTATCGGTGGTCATAACTTCAATGCCGCCACCGTAGAAATTGATAGCCTGTCTTATACCGCCACCGCCTGAAAGACAGACGTCGGGGACGCCGGTGGGAGTTGGGAAAGTAGTATCATAGGTGATCACGTATTCAGAGTTGCCGTCGAAATGGAAGACGTCATCAGAGACATACAGCGTATCGCCGGTCCGTGATGAGACGGCATTGTCCCCGCAGTCGGACCACATCCATCTTATGAGCTTAAACTCGCTACCCGATGGCGGCGCACTGGTCACCAGGAACGTTGCCTCGGCCAGTATGCCCGAGGAATCGGCATAACAGGTCGGGTGATGGGAACCGCCGGCGATGTCGGCTATGGCTACAATCCGAGCACAATAGGTGCCGCAACTGACGTAGTCAAGATACTCCCACTGGCAGCCGGTCAGGAGCGGTCCCATCGTTATGGTCTGCAGCAGGAGTGTCGAGTCATATTCAAACATCAGGTCAAAACCGCCCAACTCAAGACCCGGTGGTGGATTCTCCAGAGTGATAGCAACCGAAATCTGGTTTCCCGGATAAGCACACATGGCCCGTTCGATGTGGATGCCTACCTCTGACCGGACCGGGCCGATACAGAGGGCGCTGACCAGGATAACAGCCAATTGCCTCAAACAACCTCCAGGTATGAAACCGGTATGACCATATACAGTATATCGGTAGATAGCGATCTGTCAACCAGTACTGTCGGCGAAGTTGACTGTGGAAGTGTTTCTTAACTCGAGCGCGGGTGCCCCACCTTTTAGGTGGGATTTCCCGTACAGGGGGGTTGAACAAGAAACCCACCCATAGGGTGGGCCACCCGAGCGGTCAGGTTGCCTATGGACATGGCAGAGGCGGGCCACCGCCCTGGAACAGGTAAGCCACCAGGAACGTCAGGTCGCCCACATCCATGGTACCGCTGCCGTCGACGTCACCTTCGTCGGGGCAGGGTGGCGCCGGTCCGCCCTGGAAAAGATATGCTACCAGGTGGGTCAGGTCACCGGCATCGACGCTGCCGCTGTGGTCAACGTCGCCCGGCTCTTGGCAGCACCGGCAGGCGACATCAAAGGCGCCCATCAGCACCCCGCAGGAGTTATTGGCCGGGGCACAGGGGGATTCCTCGGCAATTGTGAAGTTACCGGTAGCCGTGTCACAGAACAGCGGGTGCAGCGACAGGTTGTCGAAAGATATCAGGGTGTCGAGCAGACCGAAATCGTAATCACCACCGGGATTGCCGTAGGAATCGTTGCAGCGTGCAATGGCCGAAATTACAAACGTCTGGTCAAGTGTCAGACCCTTGTCATCGTTATAGGCAAAAATGCAGTTCATGACCGCGGCGCTGTCGAAGGTCGGTTGGACCGAACTGCCCTTGGGATAGTTGAACCAGAACGTCATTCCATACTTGTTGCCGACGAAAGTACAGTTGGTGACATGGTAGTCTTCCCCGAACGTCTGAATCAGCAGGCCGTGCTCACCGTTGTCTGTGACCAGGCAGCCGGACATCTCCAGCATACCCGTCCAGGCGCTAAAGAAACCGTTGTACAGATTGTTCGAAATCTCACAGCCGGTTATCCGGATGGGCGGGTAGGATCCAAAGGCGTACAGGCCATCGGCGGCGTTATGCGAGACAACACAGTTTTCGATTATGGCCGAGGAGTGATCGCCTATGAAGCCATAGCATTCGTTCTGAGTAATGACGCAGTTGCGGATAGTGGGCGATGCCCACCGGCAGACCACGGCGCCGGTGTCATGGACACCCAGGGCACCGGTTATGGTGAAGCCGTCGATTACGGTCAACGAGTCCTCGCCGGTGACCACCAGGAAGGCAGCGCCGGGTGTCCCTTCGCAGTCAACAGTTGTTGAATCGGCGCCGCTCTCTGAAACCACCACCAGCACTTTGCCGAGAAGATCAATGGCGCGGTTGCCGATGCCGGTGTAGGTGCCGGCTGCAACCAGCACGGTATCGCCGTTGGAAGCTGAATCGATAGCCGCCTGGATGGTAGGCGCATCACCGCTGCCATCGGCCTTGACATACCAGACTATCTCGATATCGCAGCTATCACCGATACCGTCGCCGTCGGTATCTTCCTGATCGGGGTTGTAAACCAGCGGACAGTTATCCGCTTCATCGGCAATACCGTCGCCATCGGTATCTATCGCCACGGCACAACCGACGCCGTAGCGGCCGATCAGGGTAGCGCAGGGATTGAGCGGACTGCCGGCGGCGCATGGCGAGAGAGCGTCAATAGTGTAATCACCGGAGGCGGTATCGCAAAAGAGCGGGTGCATAGATATGTTGTTGGCGGTGTCGGTCGGCTCATCCAGGGAGAGTTGGTAGTCGGCGGTACCGCTGCCGTAGGCGTTGTTGCAATAGATATTCAGACTGTAAGGGAACATGCTGGAGTACAGCCCGTAGTTGGTGTTATAAGCAAACAGACAGTTTTCAATGACGGATGTCGCCCTCGATATCCCGGCGGTTCCGTCATCGCTCTTGGGAAAGTTCCATTCGTAAGACATCCCGCCATAGTTGCCGACAAAGGTACAGTTGTAAACGTGAAACTCAGGGCTGTCGGTCCAGATATCCAGGCCGAAGGAGCCGTTGCCCTCGAACAGGCAGTCGGATAGTACCAGCTTGTTCCACGAAGACCAGTTCATGCCGTATTGGCCGTTGAACGAAATCTCGCACCCGGATACGACCGTTGTCCAGGCCTCGCTCCAGACTCCCGTGCCGCTGTTGTTGGTGATTTTGCAGTCATACAGCAGAAACGTTGTATTCAAAGCGAAATCGTGATAAATACCCTTTCCATGGTTGCCGGTAACGATGCAGTTCCGGACAGTCACCGAGGCATCCTTCATCCAGATGGCGCCTGACCTCCACTCTATGACATAGCTGTTGGTAACAGTAAAACCTTCTATAGTAGCGGTAGTATCTTCGCCGTTCTCAAGAAGTATCCCATAGTGCTCGTCAAGCGAATCACCCTGACAGTCGATAATCGTCACCTCCGGACCGTTCTGTGATTTGAGAACAATGTTCTTGCCCATGAAATCAAGGTCGCGGTTGCCGCTGCCGGTATATGTGCCATCGGCGACTAACACCGTGTCGCCCGTCGATGCACCATTGATACCGGCCTGAATGGTGGCCGAATCGCCGGGAACATATATCACATTCGCCGATACCGTAGCCCCCATGCCGGTCATACAGCAGGCCAGCACCACAATCAACATGAAACGATTCATCTATTAGTAACCTTCCGACAGGGTGAATGGAACTGATCTTTCTGAACAGAAGTAATATACAAAACCGGATATCCGTGTCAAGCTATAATATTCGGTTGTTCGTTGTGTTACAGCATCTTAGGTGAGTTAAAACCACCCGTCCCGATAATCGTCAGCCAGTGTGTGATGAAATATAATCTGCCAGAATGACACATTTCTGCCATTCTTGCTTGACTATAGAAGGTTGCCTCTTCTTAATATGTTATATGACCTTTGATCCGGAACAGATAGTGACTTTCATCCGGGAGCAGTCTCAGCGGCCGATGAAAATCAAGGAATTGGCGACGGCGCTTGAGATTCCGCGATCGGATTACGGTCGCTTTCGGCAGGTGATCCGACAGTTGCTGGAGTCGGGCGAGTTGGTCAAACTCAAGCGGAACCGAATCGGTCTGGCCGCTCGCATGGATATCCTGGTCGGGGAAATCTCCGTCACGCGCGGCGGCACTGGATTCGTGGCGCGTGAGGCGGAGGTGGATGTCATGATTCCTCCTTCTGATATGGCCACCGCCATGGATGGTGATCGGGTCATGGTGCGCCTAACCGGGCAGCGGAGTGGTCGTCAGACGGCGGCAGTGATCAGGGTGGTGCAAAGGGCTGACAGGAACATCATCGGTATCTTCCATAAGAGTCGTCAGCTATGCTTTGTCCGGCCCGACAACCCGCGATTCCAGCGCGACTTGTACATCCCGCCGAGCGAAACGGCCGGGGCGGCCGACGGCGAAAAAGTGGTGGCGGTGTTGAGTGCCTGGGATAACCCGTATCAGAATCCGGTCGGGTCGGTCAGGGAGCGATTGGGTTTACCCGGCGATCCGGGTGTTGATATGTTGTCGGTTGTCAGGAGTTTCGGTTTGTCGGAGGAGTTTCCAGCAAAGGTAGTACATCAGGCTGAAACGGCCAGGGCCGCCATGACGTCGGTGGAAATGGAGCGACGGCTGGACCTTACCCGGGAGTGCGTCTACACCATCGATCCGGCCGATGCCAAAGACCATGACGATGCCGTCTCGGTTGAGGAAGTGACCGGCGGATTTCGTCTGGGAGTGCATATCGCGGACGTCTCGTACTTCGTTGCGGCCGACTCGGCACTGGACAAAGAGGCGTTTGAGCGGGGCAACTCGGTCTATCTGCCGGGGATGGTGATTCCGATGCTACCCGAGGTTCTATCCAACGACGTTTGTTCACTTAAACCGAACCGCAAACGCCTGGCTTTTTCCGTCTTCATTGATTTCGACCGTCGCGGAAAGATGTTGTCATGGCGTCTGGATGATACCGTGATCAAATCCCGGGCCAGGTTGTCATACGAAGACGTACAGGCTTTTTTTGACGACAGTGCAGCCAACACCCGGGTAGCTCGTGTTGCCGAAAGCCTGACCGTAGCGCGTCGGTTGGCGAAGCTTCTGAGCAAGCGTCGATTTGCACACGGCTCGCTGGACTTTGACCTGCCGGAGGCAAAGATCATTCTCAACCGCCGGGGAGAAGTACTCGAACTGGGCAGTCGCATACGTCTGGAGTCGCACCGGCTGGTCGAGGAGTTCATGCTGGCGGCCAACCGGGCGGTGGCGCTGGAAGTCTTCCGCAAAGCCCAGCCTTTTCTCTATCGTGTCCATGACCGACCGGATATGGAGAAACTGGAAGCTTTTTCGGAGATGATGACCCGGCTGGGACACCGGTTTGTCGTTTCACCTGACATGAAACCGTTAGCCTTCGCCCGTTTTCTGGACCAGGTCAAAGACCGACCGGAAGCAGATTTTGTCAATGAGTTGATGCTGCGGTCGATGCAGAAAGCGGTCTACCAGCGACGCAATATCGGTCATTTCGGATTAGCTTTCACGCACTATACACATTTCACCTCGCCGATCAGGCGCTACCCGGACCTGCTGGTGCATCGCCTGCTGCGCCGGTTGCAGCACGGCAAGTACCCGGCCGCATTCGCCCGTCACGTGGTTTCCGTTATTGACCACGTTGGCCGGCACTGTTCCGAGACCGAAAGAACCGCCGAGTCAGCTGAACGTCAGGCCATCAAAGTCAAGCAGGCGGCCTACATGGCCCGGCATCTGGGTGATGAATTCGATGGTGTGATCTCCGGCGTCACTTCGTACGGTTTCTTCGTGCGACTCGACAATATGGGAGCCGAGGGTCTCGTGCGCATGTCGACCATCGATGACGATTACTACCGGTTCGAAGAGAAGCAGCATCGGATGGTGGGCCGTGCCAGCCGGCGTTGTTTCCGGTTGGGTGACGGAATCAGGGTCGGTGTGCTCAAGGTTGACAAGACCAACAGCGAGATCGATCTTTTCGTGATACCTCCCAAGGTTAAACGAACCGGCCAAGGACGGCGTAAACGTACGATCGGAACTCGCCGCAGAAAGACAGGTCGCAAGTGAAGAGGTTGTCCCACGAGTTAGAACCGGCCATTATTGTCATTGTAACGGATAAAGTAACAACTTGCCAACTCCGTGTAGCGGTGGGCTTTACGTCCGCCGACCATTAGGTGGGAGACGAGCCCCCACCCTACGCGAGCAGGAATGGGCACCTTTTGAGCCTCTGAAAGTTTGGTAACCGGGAAGTCGCAGATGAACAAACTTCAAAAGGCTACCAATCGCCGGAGTTCAAAAAACAGAGTCGCCGTGTTGCTGGATGCCCGGGAGGTTGACCGCGATTCTATCGACTGGACGGCGATCGGTCATGTCGTCACCGAGATATCACAATTGTATCGTCTGGTCCGGGAGAACCGGATCGACCTGATCCTGGTTGATGAAAGCCGCACCGATCTCAAGCGGGCGGTGGCGGCCAAGATTCGCCGATACAATGGACTGACCGAAATCTGGATGGTGGCCGCCGGTGACATTCATTCGGAGCCGCCCCACGATTTTATCGATGGTGTTATCAGTCGTGATGCCGACCAGCAGGGTGTCGCAAAAGCCGTTGGTCGCATTCTCGATAGCAATGACCTGCTGACACAGTTGAAGATGATTGGCCGGTCTCCCCGGATGAAAGCCGTGGGCCAGACAATCAAACGCCTTGCCGCCGCCGAGGTGTCGGTGCTGGTGGTGGGTCCGTCCGGTTCCGGCAAAGAGCTGGTTGCTCACGCTCTGCATGATAATTCAGCTCGCAGTGAGCACCCATTTGTGGCTATTAATTGTGGCGCCCTGGCCGAGGGAGTCCTGGAGTCGGAACTGTTCGGCCACGAAAAGGGTGCTTTTACCGGGTCGGTGGGGCGACGCCGGGGACTCTTTCACAAAGCTGACGGCGGCACCATTTTTCTGGATGAAATAGGTGAAACCAGTCCGTCAATGCAGATCAAACTGCTGCGGGTTCTGGATGACGGCACCTACTACCCGGTCGGTTCCTCAACGCCGTCAAGAGCGGATGTACGTGTTATCGCGGCCACCAACCGCGATCTCAATGAGGCTATCGCCGATCGGTTGTTCCGTGAGGACCTCTATTTCAGGATCAGTGTCGTCAAGGTTGTTCTGCCGCCGCTATGGGAGAGAAAATGCGACATCCAGCCGCTGTTGCAGCATTTCTGGTCGGGTCGGCAGGACCTGGACTACTCTGACTCAGCCCTGGAACTCCTGGTAAAATATGACTGGCCCGGCAACGTCCGCCAGTTGAAAAACTTTGCCGACCGTATGGTAGCTTTCAAACCGGAGGGACTGGTCGAGGCCGAAGACGTCGAGTCTTTCCTGGAGGAGCAACGCGCCGGGGCCGTGCACCTGCCGGTAGCCACCGGTCGCACGGTAGAGGAGGCCGGTCAGGAACTCATCTATCGGGCGATTCTCTCAATGGGCAACGAGGTCCGCCTGCTGCGCGATCTCATTACGTCTCATCTACCGGCCGAACCTCCGGCAGAGGAAGAACCGGTCGGGACAGCCGCCGTACCACCGGGGACTACCGTGGAACAAATGGAACGAGCACTCATCGTCAAGGCCCTCTCCGACACCGGCGGTAATCGCAAGGAAGCCGCCCGCAGACTGGGTATAGGTGAACGGACACTCTACCGCAAACTCAAGAAGTATCATCTGAGCTGACCGTGCGATCACTGGTGATGGTCATTTTGGCCCTGCTGCTTATGGTGTCGGTGGCGGGCGGACTGGAACCGGCGACAGAAGTCTTTTCATCCGAGGATGAGTTGTTTCAAGCCTGGCAGTTGGGGGAAATAGATTATCAGCAGTACCTGACGCTTCGCGAGATCATTGTCCATGGTCTCGATTCTGCCGGCAGCGATCTACTTGACGAAATACCCAACCTGTCGGCTTTTCTCAAGTCTGAATTGGCCTTGAGGACGTCGCTGGAAAAAGAACAGAGGGCGGTATTTTCTCGCGACACACTCCCGACGACCCGACCCTACACGGTTCTCCGTTATCGCTACGTACAGGAAATGAGTGAATCCGGGCGTGGTGAATACCGCACTTCCGGCCGTTTCTACCTGGGCGATAATCTTTACGCGGCCCTGATGATCCACCGGGGATTCTCCGGGACCGAACGAGTCGTCAGCAGGCGATTTACCTATCGCAACCGGCAGACGGTACTCAGGGAACTGACCCTGGGCAACTTCTCGCGTCGTCTGGGCGCCGGGACGGTGCTGGGATACCGGGGCAAGCTGCTGGAGTTGTCTGACCGGTTGGAGATCGAGTCGGTCCTGTTTCCCGACTACGGCGGTTTTAACGGTTTCTATGCTAAAACCCGCTGGCGCGGTACATCCATGCAGACACTCGCCTCCGTCAACCGCGATATCGATCACAGTATCGTCTCGTACGGGGGGATGATATCTGCCGCGTCCGGATCATTCCGACCCGGAGTCATACTGGGTGCTACCCGTCTCAAGAACCGTACCACCGGAGTCGTTCTTGATGATGTTAAGTATGCCCTCACGTCCGACTACCGCTACCGGAGAGGATACCTGCGCCTGGAATCATGCGGACAGACCGGGGCAAGGCCGGCTTGGGGCGGGTTGGTGGTCGAAGGTCGGCATCGTCTCCAGGCGGCCGAGGTTAGATATGCCGGCTGGGTCTACACCGACGCCTACCTTGATCTTGCCGCCGGAGGCAAGTCCGGTCGCGTCCTTCACACAACATCACTGGACAGGGTCGACTTTACTTATTCGACCAGGCGTTCCGGACAGGCTGGCGCAATGCTCAGAAGCATTGTGCGGGCGGCTGACGATCTGGAAGTGGTCAACTCCGTCCTGTATACCGGCCTCAACGGCGATTCGTTGAATGTCCGGTATTTAGCGGCACTGGTGTGGCAAACTTCCCCCGGCAGAGAACTGCGCTTTGACTTTCTCAACCGGACCAGGAAGCGGGGGCAGGTGCAAACGGACCGACGGCTGCGAATGGAGAGCCGAATCAACGCCGGCAATCTGACTGCCAGAAGCTATATTGCTTACAACACGGGCAGTGACGAAGCGGACCATCTTTCGTTTTTTGTCAATATCCGCTATCGATCCCGCCGCCTGGGGTCATTTGAAGTCTGGTCCCATCTGGCCCGTTTCGATCTGAAGCAGGCAGCGATAGACTACTGGTACTGGTACCTCTCCGGTGAGCAACTACTGTTTCAGGGTGTGACGGCAGTGACCAAGTTGAGCCATTGTTATCGGCGTTCAAGCAGTGCTCCGAGCACTCTTATCCGGTTCCAACTAAAGGTGACGGTATGAGAGCCGTTCGCGTTATGCTGACTGCCGTCGGTCTGTCCGTCTGCGGGTTGGTCTGGTGGGGTGATGTCAGAGCCGGAGTGATCGTCAATGAGGTTCTGGCCAATGAACCCCTGGGATACGTCACCCTGGAGTGGATTGAGCTCTACAATGACTCGACGGCCGCCGTGGTGCTGGACGGCTACCAACTCACCGTCAACGGTACACCGGTCACATGGGCCGACAGTCTCGATATTTCTGCCGGAGGCTACCTGATCCTTTGCCGCCGTCTCTACACTGACGGTTCTTCACGCGGTTTCGAAGACTACTGGGGCGACAGTTCCGGTGTCTGGGGGGACACGCCGCAGGAGAGCCTGCTGCCGACTCCTTTCCAGACCGGCCTGAAACTGACTAACAGCGGTGGAGCAGTCGAACTGTTGGACGGCACTGGAATGAGCATCTCGCAATTGTCATGGACCGAGGACGGCGCCGACGGAGTCTCGTGGGAACGGTTGTCACCGGCATCGGTGACGATTGGCCAGTCGATCGATCCCGATGGTGCCACTCCCGGCCTGGTCAATTCGCTGACACCGCTGCCGCATGACCTGGCGCTGGAGGACATATCCGTCAGTCCGCAAAACGGAGTTGCCGAGATAACCGTCACCGTGATTAATCGCGGTTTGGAGACAATACAAAACTCACAACTCATTATCAGCACCGACACGTTCGGCGATTCGACCACACCGTACCAGATTATTGACAGCATAGACGCCGGTGAGCTACTGCCCGGCGACACCTTCACGACTACCCGAGCGTATTACCTTGACGGTGTCTACGCCAGGCTGTCTGCTTTCTTGCCGAAAGATGATCGTGAGCGCAACAACCGTTCAGACTTTGTAGCACCGGGCGTCGACTTTCCACCCGTCATCCTGTCGGAAATCATGGCCGACCATGAAGCGCCGTTGCAGACGGAGTGGGTTGAAATTAGAAATCGCGCCGGAGACACCATCAACCTGGCCGGATACCTGCTCGGTGATTCCCGGGTGTTGCGTGCCGTCACGGACACGGCGGTCTTGATAGAACCGAACGAATACCTGGTGCTGGTGCAGGATAGTGAGGCCTTTCATGATTTCTACTCCCAATTTGACGGACATCTTTTGCAGCCGTCGCAGTGGCCGCCGTTTAACGATAATGACGACCTGGTGCGTTTGGTCGACAGCTTTGGGTTCACGGCCGACAGTTTCGCCTACACCGACACCTACGGCGGCAACTACAGCTTCAGCCGCAGCGAGATCGGTAACAGAGTGGGCGAGTGGGGCAGGTCAGAACAGGTCGGTGGCTCACCGGGTGAGCCCAACGCGGTCCTGCTGCAACCGGAGGTTTCCGATCTGGCAGTTTCGGTAGAGCCGGCGGTCTTTTCCCCGGACGGCGACGGTGTGCAGGACGAGGTTACGATTGTGGTTACCTCGGCTCCGACCGAACGGAGTTATCGATACGCATCTATGATCGGCAGGGGAGAGTCGTGCGCACCCTGGTCGAAGGGGAGAGGCTTCTGAAGGAAAGCTATGTCTGGAATGGCCGCTCCGATGGAAACCGTCGCTTGCCGGTCGGTATCTATATCTTGTACGTCGAGGCTATCGGCTGGGGAGCAGTCAAGAAGCCGCTGGTAATAGCACGATGACGAAGTATCGTACAGTTGCCGCCGGTATCATCCTGCTGGCCATAACCGGTGGTGGGGACTTGTCCGCTTTCGAGTTTGAGACCGGTCACGGACCGGGCGTAGGTGGTAGCGTGGTGTTGTCAAAATCGTCGGCGACAGCGCTGGTAGCGGTGCCGGTCGGTGGCATTGAAACCGGTGAGACAAAAATAGAGTTGGGCGCTCTGCGCCGATTCAACCTGAAGGAACTCGACCAGGCGGTGATTGCCGTTGCCCATCGTTGGGGACGGACCACGCTGACACTGGGGCTGGCCCAACTGGGGTTCAGCGACCTGTATGCTGAAAAGACGATTCGATTGGGTGCTGCTTTTAGAATTGATTCCCTGACCGTTGGTGCCGTACTGTCGGCCCGGTTGATATCGTTTGGCGGCGGTTATGACCCGCTCAGCTCCGCTACCGTCGGTGTTTGTGCCGGATATCGCACTTCCCGGATCAAGGTTGCCGTCTCGTCCGATAATCTCACTTCCCCGCGTCTGAGCCCTCGGGGTCCGGCAACCGCTAGGAAATGTTCGTTCTACCTGGAAATGTTGGGGCAGGGGTCTTTTTCTATCCTGGGCCGCTTCACCGTGGAAGAAACCGAACGGCCCCAGTTCGGTCTGGGACAAAAATTGACTCTCACCCGTCAGGGTGCGGTTTTCTGGGGTGTGTCCACGGCGCCGCTGCAATATGGAGGCGGTTTCGAGGTGACTGTTGACCACGGAGGTCTGACCTTCGCGACCAGTTACCATCCCGCTCTCGGACTGTCACACAGCGCCGGTCTGTCCTACCGGTTTGGACCATCATCAGAGAGGACCGACAAGCCATGAATACCCGCCGAATAATCCGGACTAGAGATGAGATCGAACAAAATGAACGTCAGTCCCTGGCGCCGTACGCGGCGCTGTCGGCTCAATCTCGGGGAAGAATCTACCCGCAGTCGGATCATCCGTTGCGCACCGCCTTCCAGCGCGACCGTGATCGTGTCATTCACTCTACCGCTTTCAGACGCCTGGAGTACAAAACCCAGGTATTCATACCGCACGAGAGAGATCACTATCGTACTCGTCTGACGCACACTATCGAGGTGGCTCAGATAAGCCGCACGCTGGCGCGGAACCTCCGGCTCAACGAGGACCTGGCCGAAGCGGTGGCCCTGGCTCACGACCTCGGACACACGCCGTTCGGTCATGCCGGGGAAGAGGTGCTTGATGAACTGCTTGAGGACCTGGGCGGGTTTAATCACAATCGCCAGTCGTTGCGGGTGGTCGACAAACTGGAACAGAGGTACGCGCAGCATCCCGGTCTGAATCTGTCGTTTGAGGTCCGTGAAGGGATCGCCAAACACGAAACCTTGGTCAGGATTAGTGTCGAAGAATTCGATCCCTTACAGCAGCCGACCCTGGAGGCAGCCCTGGTCGATCTGGCCGACGAAATCGCCTACAATTCACACGATATCGATGACGGTCTGACCTCCGGGCTACTGGCTCTCGATGATCTGAAAGAGGCCGTTTTCTGGCAGGGTTTCGGATTTGAAGACGATCAGGATTTCCTCAAGCTCAGCGATGAGCACCGCCACCATGAATTAGTGCGTAGACTGGTCGACAGAATGGCCGTCGACGTAATCACTCATACCCGCAATCGATTGGAACAATTACAGATAAAGGACTTATTGGCGGTGCGAAACTGCGCCGAGAGAATCTGCCGTTACTCACCGACCATGCAACCGTTTGTTGACGCTATCAAGAACCTGTTACGACACCGACTTTACGAGCATCTGCGACTTCAGGAACCATCGAAACGAGCGCGAGTCATAATAGAGACCTTATTTGAAAGAATCCGGAAGGATACTTCGCTGATGCCGCCTCGCTTCCGGAATATGCTCACCGATGAGAAGCCACAAATCGTTATAGCCGACTATATTGCCGGTATGACTGATCGGTATGCCGAGAAAGTGTACGCTGAACCGTTGTAATCGGTTATCATTTCGGCCCGGTGTCGTCGGCTCAAAACCAGCCCCCGTGTCCGTAAGAACCTTAAAAAAGTGTTTGCCGGTGAACGTATATTGCCTATCTTAGGCCGTTTGCGCGATGTGGACCGGCCACACTTACGCTCAGGATGTGTTATGAAAAGAGTGAAGACCAAAGACGAACAGGCAAGCGAAGTGAGAACTTCGTTGCCGGTAATTCCGTTGCGGGATGTGGTTGTCTTTCCCCATATGATGTACCCGCTGCTGATCGGCAGAGAGTTTACCGTCAAGGCCCTGCGCCAGGCCATGGCCAAGGATAAGCGCGTTCTGCTGATCGCCCAGCGTCGAGCGGCTGTCGATCGCCCCGACCCGGAGGACCTCTATGACGTGGGCGTTATGGCCCGCGTGTTGCAGGTCACCAAGATGCCCAATGGGACCCTGAAAGTGCTCGTTGAAGGACTGGTTCGCGCCCGTGTCGAAGCTTTTCGCAAGACCAGCCGGTGCGGGGTTGCCGATGTCCGGCTTATCGTTCCTGATAGCGGTGAAGGTGATCGCGAAGCCGAGGTTTTGTTCCGTTCGGTAAATGAACGTTTTTCAGAGTATGTTCGGCTCAATCGCCGGATTCCCGATGAAGTGGCCATATCGCTGGCTTCCATCGACGAGCGCCACCATCAGGTCGATACCATAGCGGCCCATCTGCTGTATAACACCGAAGCCAAACAGAAACTGCTGGAAGCTTTTTCGATGAAGAGCCAGTTGGTGTTGCTGACGGAGATTCTCCGCGAGGAAATAGAAATACTCAAGCTGGAACAGTCGATTGACAGCAACGTTCGGGAATCGATGTCACGCAGTCAGCGCGAGTTCTATCTGCAGCAGCAACTCAAAGCCATCAAGGACGAGTTGGGCCAGTCTGAGGATTCAACCGCCGAGGTCGATGATCTGCGGGCTAAACTCTCCAGCCAGGATTACCCACCGGCAGTACGCACCCGGGCCGAAGAGGAAATCAAGAAACTGGCCAGGATGCATCCTTACTCGGCTGAGTCAGGGGTGGTCCGCAGCTATCTCGAATGGTTGCTGGGTTTGCCCTGGAGCGAGACAACCCGGGACCGGATCGATTTTAAGGAAGTAACCCAAATTTTAGACGGTGATCATTATGGTTTGGAAAAACCCAAACGCCGGATAATGGAACACCTGGCGGTAATCAGTCTGGTCGGCAAAGTGAAGGGTCCCATTCTCTGCTTGGTTGGTCCTCCCGGCGTCGGCAAGACTTCGGTCGGCCGGTCCATTGCCCGCGCTATGGATCGCCGGTTTGTCAGAATGTCTCTGGGGGGTGTCCATGATGAAGCGGAAATTCGCGGACACCGTCGCACCTATGTCGGGGCTCTGCCGGGCCGAATTCTCCAGATGATAAAGAGAGCGGGTTCTGCCAACCCGGTGCTGCTGCTGGACGAGGTGGACAAGATCGGCAAGGACTTTCGCGGTGATCCGGCGGCGGCTCTGTTGGAGGTGCTTGACCCGGAGCAAAACAACTCCTTCACGGACAATTATCTCTAAGTTGAATACGATCTGTCAAACATACTGTTTATCACAACCGCCAACACGGTCGCACCGGTGCCGGCCGCTCTGCGCGATCGCATGGAGATGATTCATCTGCCGGGTTACCTGGACTTTGAGAAAGTCACTATCGCGCGTGATTACCTGATCCCCAAACTGATCAAGGATACCGGCTTGCAGCGGTTGCGGTTGACTTTCAGGGAGGAGGCCCTGTACGAAATAATCCGCCACTACACCAGGGAATCGGGAGTGCGCGAACTGGAACGACAGATCAGCAGTATGTTGCGCAAGATGGCGGTACAGTTGGCCCAGGGTAAGCGTATGCGTAACGTTACCTTCAATAAGGCCAAAGTGCACAAGTTACTCGGTGCGCCCAAGTATATCGGTACCAATATCAAGCAGCAACCGACGGTCGGCTACGCGGTGGGCCTGGCCTGGACCGAAGTGGGCGGCGAGGCATTACCGGTGGAAGTGGTCCCCATGAAAGGCAAAGCCAAGCTGACGCTGACCGGTTCGCTGGGAGACGTCATGCGGGAATCAGCCACGGCGGCGCTCTCATATATCCGTAACCACGCTCGTAGTTTCGGTCTCGACGAAGGCTTCTACGATAAGCTGGATATTCATGTTCACATACCCGAAGGGGCGGTTCCCAAAGACGGGCCCTCGGCCGGAATTACGCTGGTTACCGCCATGCTCTCGACTCTGACCGGGATTCCGGTGCGAACCGATATCGCCATGACGGGTGAGATAACTCTGGTGGGTGACGTGCTGGCGGTGGGCGGCCTCAATGAAAAACTGCTGGCGGCCAAACGGCTGGGAGTAACACAGATCATCCTTCCCGAAAAAAACCGCAAGGATATCGATGAGCTCCAACCGGTTTTGCTGGAAGGGTTGAAACTGCACTTTGTGCGTACCACGAGGGAAGTACTCAAACTGGCGATGACACAAACTCCTTTCGTCAGGAACCGGGTTTCAACTGACCGGGCGCTTCGATCCAGGATCAGTTGATGATCGGTACCACCGCCACGCTATCGAGGGAATCATACCTGATGGGTCGATCACAATTCTCAAAGATAAGCTCCTGCCGCCTGGTCGGGTCGTTTTTTGACTGCCGCCAATTGCCCCGCGACCACCGGGCGCAGATTGCCGTGGCCGGTCGATCCAACGTGGGCAAATCGACGTTGCTCAACGTCCTCATCGGCGGTCCCAAAGTCGCCCGGGTGTCGGGCACACCGGGCAAAACGCGTTCGCTGAATTTCTTTCTGATCAACGACCATTTCTACCTGGTCGATTTACCCGGCTATGGCTACGCCAAGGCTCCCCGCGAAGTCAGAAAGCAACTGAAACAACTGATCGAGGATTACCTGACGGGCAATGACCGGCTGGCGGGAATGGTTCTGTTGCTGGATTGCCGGCGGGACCTAACGGACGAAGATATGCAACTGGTTGCCTGGCTGGCTGACCAGGCTCTGCCGACGCTGGCAGTCGTAACCAAAACCGACAAGCTCAACCGTGACAAAGTCGGTCGGAAAGTACGTGAGGTTCAATCCCGGCTGGGCGTGACCGCTATCGCTTTTTCGGCAACAACCGGTGTCGGCAAGAAAGAGTTGCTGGGATCGATCATGACACTGGTTTCTCAACACAACGAGCCAACAGGGGTGTGAAACAGATGGCCAGAAACAAAATAGTCGTAGGCTGCCAATGGGGCGATGAAGGCAAGGGCAAGGTCGTCGATTTGCTGGCGGCCGAGGCCGATATCGTAGCCCGCTTCCAGGGCGGTGCCAACGCCGGTCATACCATCGTCATAGGTGACCGGCAGTACATCCTGCACCTGATTCCATCAGGTATCATTCATCCCGGCAAGGAATGTTACATAGGCAACGGGGTAGTGATGGATCCTTTCGCACTGAAAGAGGAACTGGATTTACTGACCGGCAAGGGGATCGACTGGCGGGGACGGTTGTTCGTGTCGCCGGCGACCAACCTGGTTCTGCCCTATCACAAACTGATAGAAGATGTGCAGGAGAGAAGCCGGGGCGCCGCCAATCTCGGCACCACCAGGCGCGGTATCGGACCCGCCTACGTTGACAAAGTGGCCCGACACGGCATTCGCGTTATCGATCTGCTGGCCCCGGAAAGACTCAGGAAAAAGCTTGATTACCAGAGAATAATCAAAGCGACGTATCTTGAGGGATCCGACGACGAAAGGGCTGATCTGAACCGCACCTATGATGACTTGATGGGGTTGGTTGATATGTTGGCTCCCCTGGTAGTGGATGTCTCGCTGGCTCTGCGCCGGGCGGTGGCGGCCGGCAAATCAATCCTGTTCGAGGGCGCCCAGGGGTGCCTGCTCGATGTTGATTTGGGCACCTACCCGTTCGGGACCTCGTCCAATACCACCGTCGGCGGGGCGCTGACGGGGCTGGGTGTCGGACCACACATGATCGATGAAGTCATCGGTGTTGTTAAAGCCTACACCACGCGGGTCGGAGCGGGACCGTTTCCTACTGAGCTTATAGATAAAACCGGCGAGCAGCTCCGCAACATTGGACGGGAATTCGGCGCCAGCACCGGGCGGCCGCGCCGTTGCGGCTGGCTGGACCTGGTTGTCCTGCGCCACTCGATCGGTGTCAATGGAGTCGATGCGATCGCCGTTACCAAACTCGACGTGCTGGACGGTCTGGACGAAATCAAAGTCTGTACTGCCTACCAGTTGGACGAGCAGACGATCGACGAGGTGCCGCTGGACTTGTACCGACTCGATGAAGTCAAACCGGTCTACCGGACGTTCCCCGGGTGGCGGACCGAAACCACCGGTATTACAACCTTTGACGGACTTCCGACCAACGCCCGCGAGTACCTGGGCTTTATTGCCGATGATCTGAAAGTGAAAATCGCCCTGGTGTCCACCGGGGCCAAACGCACGGAAACCATAGTTGTTTAACCCCTTCAAAGGAGAACCGACACCGATGAGAAAACTGACACTGATCCTGGGCCTGCTTGTCCTGGTAGCATTCATAGCCACTGCCTGCAACGAGACCCAGGAGCAAGACACCAAAAAGGAAGAGACCCAGGACATGACTGCTCAGAACGAACCGCAACCAGAGACAACCACCACCGAAGAATGGGTGACGACTGAATCAGGATTGAAGTACATCGACCATGTCGTTGGCGACGGCGAGGAAGCGGTCAGCGGCACAAAAGTGGAAATGCACTATACCGGCTGGCTGTGGGTCGACGGTAAGCGTGGCCAGAAATTCGACAGCTCCCACGACCGTAACCAGACTTTCTCCTTCCAGCTTGGCTCCGGGCAAGTGATCAAGGGCTGGGACGAAGGCATTGCCGGTATGAAAGTCGGCGGCAAACGGGAGCTCATCATTCCCCCGGAACTCGCCTACGGATCACGCCAGATGGGCAGTGTTATCGCACCTAATTCCACTCTGAATTTCGAAGTTGAGTTTGTCGGCGTTGTCGGCAAGTAGGGACGAACCGAACACAGACGTTTACGGTCGACAGATGACGGTGCTGTCGGGCGACCTCACCCGGCAGCACCTCTATTTTTATGCGCGGTCAGGAATCCTTTCCCGATCGCACCAAATGTAGCCGTCACGAAATGATTCATGACGGCGCCAGAGGGTCCATAAGTGTTGTTCGGGACGCCAGGGTAGTCATGCTGAGCGGAGTCGAAGCATGACTAAGTCCCTGGGACATCGTCGTCGCCCGCCAATTCCGCGTAGCGGCGGTCCTTGTGTCCGCCGGTGGCGAGTGCCCGGCAGCACCTGTATTATGAGAAGCTCTACCGGTCACTGATTGATGTCACTTGATGAACTGAAAGAATGTACCTGCTGCCCTCGTGAATGCCGGGCTGATCGGACCAGCGATAAACTCGGCTGGTGCCGCACCGGTACCGATCTTTCGTTTGCCTCCATCTGCGCTCATCGGGGTGAGGAGCCGGTTATCTCCGGCCACCATGGAATCTGCAATATCTTTTTTGCCCACTGCAATATGCAGTGCATCTTCTGCCAGAACTACGACATCAGCCGGACACGGTCTTCGGCCGTCTCACACGACATCAGCCTGACTCAGTTAGTGGATCGAATCGAAGCCCATCTCGACGCCGGCTGCAAGTCCGTAGGTTTCGTCTCACCATCGCACGTTCTGCCGCAGGTGATGTCGATTATGGAGGCTGTCAAAAGCCGTGGGCGCAACCCCGTCTTTCTGTACAACACCAACGGCTACGACAAAGTGGAGACGATACGATCTCTGGCAGACATTATCGACGTTTACCTGCCCGACATGAAGTACGCCGATGCCGACCTGGGGTTGGAATATTCCGACACGCCTGACTATCCCCGGATTGCCGGGGCGGCGATCGAAGAGATGTTCCACCAGAAAGGAGCCGATATTACACTGGACGCCGACGGTCTGATTACCTCGGGAATGATAATCCGGCACCTGATCCTGCCGGGGCATGTCGACAACAGCAAGGGGGTGCTGCGGTTCATTGCCGAACAACTGTCGCCGGACGTTTACATCTCGCTCATGTCACAATACTACCCGACTCCGGCCGTGACCGATCATCCGGTCCTCGGTCGCCTCCTGATGTCCGAAGAGTACAACGCAGTCGTTGATGAATTTGAACGGCTTGGTTTTCACCGGGGATTCGTGCAGGAACTTTCCAGCCCCCACCACTACCGCCCCGATTTCATGAAGGACGATCCGTTTGAGGGGTAGGGGGGACAGAGTATCAACTCACTTGACAAGTTGGGGTAGAACAGCACATATACTGAGACAATTGGGGAAAGTTGTCGGGTGATTGGCTTGCCTTATAACAAGTGATGAAATCTATATCATTGAAGCGCGTGATAAGTTGGTTGCTGGTCCTTGTTCCCGCCCTGTTGATCTATACTTATCTGGCGCGTGATCTCGATTTCACACAGGACGATGCCTACATTTCGTATCGTTACGTGCAGAATTACCTGAACGGGGACGGTCTGGTATACAACATCGGCGAGAGAGTCGAGGGTTTCACCAATTTTGGCTGGATTATCTACCTGATACTGTGGGGTGCGCTGGGCGTCAATTACAT
>SDBU01003614.1_pt1 | contig 19563 bp, 22 predicted proteins | sample 2277071 | NCBI WGS metagenome assembly SDBU01 (sample SAMN10397929, study PRJNA504765) | marine sediment metagenome | isolation source: marine sediment core GS08_GC12, 126 cmbsf | place: Arctic Ocean: Gakkel Ridge, Loki's castle | collected 2008 | reverse complement strand
GGAGGCCCAGCATGAGTGATGCGGTCTGCTGGACATGCGGCACGGATTACAACTGCCGCTCGGAGGAGCATAAGTACCTACAGCAGCATTGTCACCTCAGGCCGGAAGTGCTAAGCGGTGACGAGGCGGAGCGTCACAGAAGGGAGGGACACGATGTCGAGGAGACTGAGCAGGCCGCTGGAGGATAGGTTCCAGGATTGGCTGGTACTGCACCCCGTAGTCTACTCGTGGATCGTGGTACTGAGCCTCGCCGCGCTCGGCTGGCAACTGGCGCGCAACCCCGCCCACGAGGAGCGCGACGTCGTCCAGGAGCGGCTGGATCGGGCCTGCACAGCTCTCGGGCCAGAGCACAACATCGGGCAGACGTTTGTGTCGCAGCACGCTGGCCTGAAGGCCATAGAGCTCCTGCTCGTGGTCTACGACTCCCAGCGCGAGTTGCCACCATCCGGGCGCATCCTCCTGACCCTCGAACGCCTGGATAAGCCGACTTCCCCTCCCATCCAGGTGGTCATCGGAACCGGCGGGCTGGAACACAACCAGCGGGTGCGCTTCTCCTTTCCCCCCCTTGCCGATTCGCGGGGGGCCACCTACCGGTTCACCCTGAGCTGCGAGCAGGACCATGGTCTGGGCTTCTGGCACACCACCAGCGACGCCTACGCCCTCGGTCACATGTTGGGCGATGGCGACAAGCAGCCCGGCGACCTCCACTTCGTGACCGTCTATGACTACCACCTGACCGAGATCCTGGGCGACGTGGGCGACATTCTGAGGAACAGTGGCCGGTGGCTGCCCGCGACCCTGGTCGTCCTCCTCCTGCCTGGCGGCGCGCTGCTCCTCTGTTTCCTGCGGCGGAACAACCTCGATGGCCCAACCCTTCTGGCCCTTGCGATCACCCTCAGCGCGGCATTCTGGCCGTTGCTCTTGCTCTGGACCAGTGTAGTCGGGATTCGCCTGGGCCCTGGCGCGGTTTGGGGCGTGCTGGGCCTCCTGCTGGCCTGCGGAGTCTATGGTGCCTGGTCGCGACGCGTGTGGCGCTCCATCCGCCGCCCTCAGGAGGGAGGGGATCCTTTGCCCAGCATCGCCCTGGCCGTCGTACTCCTTCTGACCCTGGCCACTCGCCTCATCCAGATCCGCGAGTTGGTCGTTCCTGCCTGGGTTGACTCTGTCCACCACACCATGCTCGTGCGCCTCATCTCGGAACAGGGTGTGGTGCCCATGTCCTATCAGCCCTACATGCCGGTGCAGGACTTGCACTACCATTACGGATTCCACGCCAACGTGGCCGCTCTCATCTGGCTGACCGGCCTGCCTGCCCACCAGGCGGTGCTCTTTTCTGGCCAGGTGCTCAACGCAGCCGCTCTCCTTCCCGTCTATGCTCTGACACGCTGGCTTGCCCGAAGGCGCTGGGCCGGCGTGGTGGCCGCCCTGGTGGTTGGCAGCCTCTCCTATATGCCCGCCTACTATGTGAGCTGGGGGCGCTACACCCACCTGGCGGGGCTGCTCTTGCTTCCCGCAGCTTGTCTGGTCGCATACTGGCTGTTGACCGAGAAGCGCGCCAGTGGAGGGCTGTGGATCATCGCCACCATCCTGGTGGCAGGGTTGGCCCTCACCCACTACCGGGTTCTGGTGTTCTATGCTCTGTTCTGGTTGGCTCTACTCTGGGTGAGGCCGTGGACACGAGTTCGGCCAATTCTGGCGGGGGCAAGGTTGGTCCAGGTTGCCGTCTCGCTGGCGGGGTTGGCGCTGGTGGCCATTCTTCCCTGGGCGGCTCGCTTCGTGCTGCGCGTTGCCCCCCGCGTGGAGTCGATCTATGGGAGCTGGATAGCTGCCGACCAGCCCAACCCCTTCCCCACCGGCCTCCTCAATGCCGGATGGACCCGGCCGCTGCTGTATGCAGCCGGCGCAGGCGGCGTGTGGGGGGCGTTGCGTCGGAGGCGCGGGATCGTTCTGGTAGTCTTGTGGGTGGGGCTATGGCTGTTGGTCGCGAACTTGCATCTCCTGGGGTTGGCTGACTGGTGGCTGATGCCCAACTCCGCAGTGGTGATCTCATTCTGGCTGCCAGTGAGCATTCTGTGCGGCTGGCTGGCAGGGGACCTGCTTGGGCTCCTGATACGGGGGGGAAAGCGCCTGGCGCCGAGTTCCGCCTGGGAGCGGCTCTTTGGGGCAGGACTATTCGGCTTGGTGCTTGCTCTGGCTGGCTGGGGAAGCTGGCGTTCTGTCGATGTCATCAACCCAGTGACGGTGTTGGTCACCGCCGATGACATGCGGGCCATCGGCTGGGTGTCCGACAATATCCCACCCCAGGCGCGATTCCTCATCAACACGCGTCCGTGGCAGGGGGACATACACATGGGCACCGACGGCGGTTGGTGGCTGCCCCTTTTGGCCGGACGCGACGTAACCCTCCCCTCTGTGCTCTATCGGCACGGCTCGCCCAGCTACCATCAGGCCATAGGCGACCTGGCCAGCACGGTCGAAGAGGCCGAATCACTGGACGACCCCGCTCTCATCGCCCGGCTTGCTCGCGAAGGGGTAACTTACGTCTACGTGGGAGCACGTGGCGGGCGCCTCATGCCCAAGGAGCTGGACCCCAGCCCCCACTACCAGTTGCGTTATGCCTCAGGACCCGCGCGCGTCTATGAGTTCGTGCCTGATCCCTAGCTCATGGGCCAGCGTAGAGGTACTGCAGGCTGGGCACCCGCCCTCTACCGAGCAGCTCTTCCAGCAAGATCAGTTCGGTGGGCCGTCGCGCTCGCGACATGACGCCGAGCAGGGCTTCGAGCAGCCCTGGCGGCCTCTCGAAGCGCACGATGAGCGGTTCGCCCTCTATGCCACCCATATGGGCGGCCATCTGGATGGCCTCGCTCTGGCCACCTTCTGCATCGACCAAGCCCAGATCCAGGGCTTGCCGGCCGGTAAAGACCCGCCCGTCGGCCAAAGCTCTGACCTCTTTCTCGGGGAGGCTCCGCTCTCGGGCTACTATCTGTACAAAGTCGATCCACGACTCCTCGACGATGAGCTGAAGCGCGGCCATCTCTTCCTCGCTCAGAGGGCGATGCCAGCCCCCCTGGTCCTTGTGCTCGCCACTCTTGATGCTCTGCACCTCCACTCCGAGTTTCCGCATCAGCTCCTGCGCGTTGACGAACTCCCACCGCACACCGATGCTGCCGGTCAATGTGGCCGGACGGGCGACGATGTACTGGGTGCCGCAGGCGATATAGTATCCACCGGAGGCGGCCGTCTCCCCCATGCTGGTCACGATCGGCTTGGGGCACTCTTTCAGCGCCCGGTAGATATCGGCGCTGGCCACAACGGTGCCGCCAGGACTATCGATGTCGAGCACGATGGCCGCCACGCGCGGGTCGGCATTGGCCGCGGCCAGGTCCTGGATGACCCTTTCAGAGTAGACAATGCCGCTGCCCGCAATACCATACGGGGGCTTGCCGCTCATGATCACGCCCCTGACCTGCACGATGGCCACGGCATCCCCCAGCCCGCCCACGAACCCAGTCAGCCCGTTGAGACCGCCGAAAGCCAGGACTCCCAGGCTCACACAACTGCAAGCAACGAGAGCCAGCACCACAAGAGCAGTGAGAGCCCAGGGCCAACGCTTGTTCCTCATATCCCCCTCTCCCGGGGCATGTCCAGCCGACGGTCGGAATGGTGCACCCTATCCTTCCCGGACACGACATCCCCAACATATATCGGATTGCTCCAGGCCACGCCCCCTTGAGCATCTCTACACTCGACGCGCAGATAGACCTGCTCCGCTCTAAGAGGGAAGGTGGCTGCGTCGAGAAGCTGGCCCGGCATGGCCTCAAACCGATGTCCGCGCGGGCCCGAGGCATAGAAGGTGATGGTGCTGCAGGGACTGCAATGCACGCGAAGGGACGGTTGACCATCCTCCTGATGCACCACTCGTAGATCGGCGATCTTGGGGCCAGTACTGGAGTAGAAGTGGCCCTTGCGGATGGCCTCCAGGATACTTGATTCATCCAGGCTTTTAGCTCGCACCATGACGTACCCCAGCCCTTGGGACTCGTGCTTCCAATGAACGTCATCCACGGCCAGGGCGTTGAGCCGGAGCCCCAGGGCCAGCAACTCGTCCCAATGGACGCTAGCGTAGCCCAAACCATCCATCTTTTCGCAAACTGAATTGAACACCTCGATCCCGACGATGCCGCTGATGGGCGCAATGTCGGCCGAAGACTGGCCCGTCCAGTATGGGTGGGCGAAGAAGGGCAGACCACCCAAGCCCACGACCGCGTCGGTGAGGGCCTGGGCCGAATCCGCCAAGTCGCGGGCGGGCAAGTCAGGGATGCCCAAGGCCAGCATATGATAGCCCGGGCCGTCGAGCTCCGTTCCGGCGATGGTGATAAAGTCGTTGGAAGGGCCAAACACCTGACCCTGACTAAGAACCCAGTGGTCGGTCAGAGCGACAAAGTCGTAGCCGTGTTCCCAGTACCATGTGATGGCCTCCTCGGGCGAGAAAAGGCCATCCGATCGCGTGGTATGAGTGTGCAAGTTGCCCTTGAACCACTTGCCCGCCAGCGAAAAGGGTGAAATCCAGGACATAGGTTGCTCCCTCAGCGGAATTGGATCAGGTCCAGGTGGGTCCTTCGAGCATCCCGGCGCTTGAGATGGGACTCACTGCTCCCGACCCGCGACCCTCGAACGCCGCGCGCTGCCGTCGTGCGCTTCCTTCATGGCCCGTCGAATCTTACGATCAGATTCGCGTTTGGCGATCACCTGGCGCTTGTCGTAGTGACGCTTGCCCCGCACAAGCCCTATCTCCACCTTGGCTCGATTGCTCTTCATATACATCTTGAGCGGCACTATTGTATAGCCTCTTTGCTCGACCTTGCCCCGCCAACGCACGATCTCCCGGCGGTGCATCAGCAGCTTGCGCTCGCGGCGCGGCTCATGATCCTGATAGCTGGCCTGGGCATAGCCGGCGATGTGACACCCGATCAGCCATGCCTCGTCATCCCGGATGGCCACGTAGCTGTCGCGCAGATTGACGCGCCCGGCGCGGATCGACTTGATCTCTGACCCAACCAGCACCAGGCCGGCCTCCAGCGTCTCATCGACGAAATAGTCGTGAAACGCCTTTCGATTGGTGGCCACCATTCGATCTCCACCACGCGCCTTCCCGGACGGTTTGCCCTTCCTTCTGGGCATCTCCTACTCATTCTCCATTCAGCAAATGGGCCACGGCGCGCTCCAACTGGCCATCCACCTCCATGGCCAGGTCCTCCTCACTCAACACGACCCGAATGTCCGGCTCGATCCCACCATCATCCAGATGCTCTCTATTGGGCGGGTACCATTTCGCGATTGTCACCCGCAAGCTCGATCCCTCACTCAGCTTGTGGGTGCTCTGCACCGCAGACTTGCCAAAGGTTTGCTCGCCGATGAGGATTCCGCGGTCGCTGTCGTGTATTGCCGCGGCAACGATCTCGGCGGCGCTGGCACTGCCCCCGTTCACCAGGACGACCAAAGGAATCGATGTGGCTATGCCTTGGCGCTCGACGCGGTACTCTCGCGGTGCTCGGTCGCGCTGCTCCTCGGTCAGTATGAGCGTGCCTTCAGGCAAGAACTCACTGGCGATGTCCACGGCCATGCTCAGCAGACCGCCCGGGTTCTCGCGCAGGTCTAGGACGAGACCAACCGGTTCGTCGGCCAGCAGCTTGCGTAGGGCAGAACGGACCCGCTTCTGCGAGATGGCATTGAACTCTTTTAGGCGCAGGTAGGCGATATCGCCCTCCAGCATCCGTGATTCGATGATGGGGAACTCTACCTTGTCGCGAGTGATGGGCACGATGAAGGGTTCGGGCGTGCCTTCCCGTTGCACCAGAAGGAGCACCACGGTTCCGCGCGGGCCTTTGATGAGGGCGACCACGTCCAGGATGCTCTTTCCCTCCAGCGGCTCGTCGTCCACGGCGAGGATCGTGTCGCCAGCGCGAAGGCCCGCCTCGAGCGCAGGGCTATTGGGCAAGGGCTTCACGATCACCAATCGCCCATCGATCATCTCCACGCTGACGCCAATGCCCTCGAACGAGCCCTGCATCTCCTGATCCATGATGGCCGCCTGGCGAGGCTCTACGTACACAGTGTGAGGATCGCCCACAGAGCTAACCAGCCCCGCTGCTGCGCCCTGGGTCATCTTCTCATCGTCCAGTGCATCGGGGTCGTAGAACTCTTTGTCCAGGATGGTCCAGATCTCGGTCAAGAGGCTGAAACGTTCCTGTCCAGAAGGGTCGTGCAAGGTCTCGGCAGCACCAGGGAGTGCGGGCGCCACCAGATGGCGCAGTTCTGGCCCAAAGACCCACATGGTGGCCAGGCCCGCGCCAAAGCCAATGACCAGCAGGGTGGTGGCCACCGCGACCATCGCTACTCCTCGCCAGAAACGATACGTATGCACACCGCGTGCATCTAACAGGTATTCCTCCATGAGAGAGACATCCTATCTGGCGCCTTGCGCGCCAAAGCGTGATCTCGGAGAATTGACCAGCCGATTATAGCATGGGGTAAGGTGTGATCAAAACGAAACGGCGCTCCCGGGAACGTGCCTGCACAGAGCCGCGCTGCGCCTGGGGCATTGCCGTCTGTCTTACGGGGGCATGTCGGCGTCATCTGCTCGTGGGGGAGAGCGTGGAAAGGACGGAACGCGCATTCCAGAATCGAGGTCGTTGACTCGCTCGGACGGTCGGGAAAACCTGCAGGCGAACTGTGTGTCTGTTCGGAGCACCAGTCGCACGCAATGCGAGCCGCCTGCTGTCTGGTGGCTCTGCTGAAAGCCCCTCCGCGAAATCCAAGCCTGATGCTTGTGTCGTATCGCCCGTCGATCGGGGCACGCCCGTCTATTTCACGAGCGTCGCCAGTCCGGCCGCCTCAGCAATGGCGCGAACTCGAGCTGCCAGGTCCGGGGCCACGTCGTAGACGGCCTGTCCGTTGATGTCGGCCTCTATGACCCGCTCGTCATAGGGGAGCCAACCAGCCAGACGCAGCTCACCGAGTTCCCTCTCCATGAGCGCCAGGTCGCGCTCGCCGCGAACCTTGTTGCCGACGGCCCAAAGCCGGGGGATGCCCAAACCGCGAGCCAGAGCAGCGATGTCAAGGGCCACGGCCAGGCTGCGGCGGCCAGGCTCCACCACGATGTACATGACGTCCACCGCTCTGGCGGTGCCCCTGCCCAGGTGCTCCAACCCGGCCACCATGTCCATCACCACCGTCTCCTCTTGGCGCAGCAAAAGATGGGTGGCCAAAGCCCTGAGCATGGTGTTCTCCGGGCAGACGCAGCCCGCGCCTGGGCCACGGACGGTGCCCATTTGCATCAGGCGAATACCCCGATGGCAGACGGAGAAGCGCTCGGGGATGTCGTCAACGCGAGGGTTCATCCTGAAGTAGGCTCCGAACTGGCCAGGGCGAACGCCAGTGCGCTTCTCGATCAGGTCGGCCATAGCCGCGATGGGCACCAGCTTCTGGGCCAGATCGCGAGGAAAACCCAACGCCTGGGCCAGTGTGGGGCTGGGATCTGCGTCGATGGCGTAGACGGCCTGGCCCTGCTCAGCCAGAATGTAGGCCAGCAGGCTGCAGAACATGGTCTTGCCGACGCCACCTTTTCCGGACACCGCGATCTTGGCCACTGAGCCTGTCCCTTTCCATCGCCGCACCAACTATGCTACCGATTCTTGATGTTGCCCCGACGCGAGATGTCAGTGTCAAGGATGATGGTCACCGGTCCGTCATTGTGGATCTCGACCAGCATCCTGGCCTGGAAACGCCCGGCCTCCACCTGGCTCACCCCCTGGCCGCGCAAGAGCGAACAGAAGCGTTCCACCAGCGGGGCGGCTACCTCGGGGCGGGCCGCGTCGGTGAAGCTGGGACGACGGCCACGGCGGGCGTCACCATATAGGGTGAACTGCGAGACGACCAGGGCTGCACCCGCCACGTCCAGAAGAGAGCGGTTGAACCTTCCATCGTCGTCCTCAAAGATGCGCAGGTTCGCTATCTTGCGCGCCAGCCACAAGGCTTCAGATTCCGTGTCGCCCTTCTTGATGCCCAAAAGGACGACCAGGCCTCGGTCGATGTGACCGGCCAGTTCGGGGCCGACCGACGCCGATCCCCGCGTGACGCGTTGCACGACGGCTCTCATGCGCTTCTCCCCGAGGCTTCAAGCTCCGCGCTTGAGTTTGCTCTGCTGAGAGCATTCTGGTATAGTCTGACCACTATGCAACAGGGGTCGCGGCGATGATCAAACTGATCATGACTTGGAACATACGCGAAGGCGAAGAGGCAGAGTACCTAGAGTTCCTGAACAAGGATTTCACCAGGCTACTCCTCAGCATGAACATCCATCCCACCGATGCCTGGTATGCGGTGTGGGGACGCGGCCCCCAGGTGATAGCTGGCGGCGTGGCCGAAGACATGGCCACAATGGAAAGAGCTCTGAGCGGCGAGGAATGGCAAGGCTTGCAGGACAAGCTCCAGCGGTTCGTCGTAGATTTCAAGTACAAGCTCGTGGAGCATACTGGGAGCTTCCAATTGTGAGACTCCCAGGGAGTGAGCCAGCTCCATCGGGGCCAAAGGCAGCGCGGTCAACGATTCCGAAGGCGCTGATGGACTCTAGCCCTGAGCCTCATCACTATCCAAGGCATCGGTAGGGGGGGCGTCGGAGCCGCTTTCCCCAGCCGGTTCTGCTTCCTTCTCGCGCCTCTTCGAGTCCGGCTTGGGCATCGACGACGATGCGCCCTTGTGGTCCGTAACATAGAAGCCGCTGCCTCTGAAGATGATCCCTACCGGTTGAATCATGCGGAACACCGGACCGTTGCACTCTGGACACACTCTGAGAGGGTCCTCCGAAAAGTGTTGGAATCGTTCGAAGGTGATGCCACACTCGTCGCATTTGTACACATAGGTCGGCATTGTAAGGACCAACTCCTCGTGCTGCTCACTGAAAACCCGTCCGGCCCGATGCGAGACCATCGCTACGCCGCGTAGGCCGGGCACACCGAATTGGTATTATATGCCAAAGACCCAGACAGGGCAAATCGAGCCAGTGCTTGCGCCGGAGGTCCGGTCATGCAGGGCGACAGAGCGATCCTGGGCCAGATCGGGCCCTCGCGCAGAGTGGGCGCCCGATGCGTGCCTGATCTGGCTGCGTAACCCTTTTTCGCACCGAGTGTTCTAACCGACGAGTGGTCGTGCGGGGCTCTTTGGTTCTGTCCAGCTGCTTGTCGCGCTGTTTGACCTGGCGTGGACAGGATGGCATAATCTCCGCAGCCTACCCGCAGCAATCCCCGATCCGCAGAGGAGGACAGTCAATGGACACATTTGGACGGGTGAAGGCGATCATTGTGGACCAGCTGGGAGTGGAAGCAGACAGGGTCGTCATGGAGGCCAGCTTCCGGGAGCATCTGGAGGCGGATTCGCTGGATCTCGTGGAGCTGATCATGGCCTTCGAGGAGGAGTTTGGGGGCGAGATCTCGGATGAGGAGGCCCAGAGTATCACCTCAGTAGCTGAGGCCGTTGCCTATCTGGAGAAGAGAAGCTGAAGCTGCACCGTCGATCCAGACCCGTGGCCAGGGGGAGGCCGAGGGTACAAGCCCTGAAGCATCCCTTGTTGTAATCGGGGCTTGGTCGGCCAAGGGAGGTTTTGCCGCACCCGTCGGAAGAGGAGGGCACTTGTGTCGCAGGTTAGCGCAGTGGTGTTGGCCGGGGGCCACGGCAGGCGGCTGGGACGCGATAAAGCAAGCCTCGAGCTTGGGGGAGAGACGCTGCTCCAACGCATGGTGAGGCTGGTTTCGCGGCTAAGCCATGATGTCATTGTTGTGGTTCGCCCCCATCAACAGCTACACGTGGACGTGCAGGTTGGCCTTGCGGGCGACCGTATCCGGACTCTGTCGGATGCCGAGCCATACGTGGGAGTTCTCGCTGGCATCGCCTCGGGGTTGGCTGGAGCCCGTCACGAGTGGTGCCTGGTAGCTGCCTGCGACATGCCCTTCATCAGCCTCGATCTGCTTCAATTCATGGTCACCTTGCGGCAAGGCCACGATGCAGTGGTTCCTCGGCTGGAAGTGGGGCTGGAGCCCCTCCTTGCCCTCTACCACAGGTGTTGCCTGCCTGCGCTGTGGCGCGCACTCGAGGCCGGAAAGCGTCGTGTGGTGAGTTTCTATGGGTCACTGAGAGTGCGCTACGTTGAACCCGCCGAGATCCGCCGCTTTGACCCCACGGGCCACTCATTCCACAACATCAACGTGCCAGAGGATCTGGCCCAGGCGCGGGAATGGTTGCGTGCAGCAGGCAGACAGGGAGAGCGGGCTTGCAGCCATCGCTCGCCAGAGGCCATAGCAAAGCTCGGCCCTGATCTTCCTGGCGGCCCGCTGATGCCCTGTGGCGCGCACATCGCGAGCCCGACGGCACAGATGGGAGCAAAGAGCTGGGGTAGAACGTGAAGCGTGGCGATTCGCCCCGGCTTCGCCAGGATCTGCGACGAATCGCCCTTGCTGGACGACGATGACCTTTGTCGGTGTCTTTTTGTGCCCAGCTTCGCTGGTAGCCTGTAGGATGGAGCGGGGCATCGTAGATCGGGTCTGAGAGTTTGCTTCGCCCGCCAAGAAGGAGTTCCGATGCCACGGTCAGGCATACCAGGGATCGTGATCCGACGCCTGCCGCTGTATTTGCGCTGTCTAACTCTGCTGGCCGAACGCGGCGAGAACGTGGTCTCTTCTGGCGAGCTAGGCGCTTACGTGGGGGTTAGCCCTGCACTAGTCCGAAAGGACCTGTCCTACTTTGGAGAGTTCGGAAAGCAGGGGCTGGGATACAAGGTGGCTTTTCTACGCGACAGCCTGATGGGCATCCTCCAGACCGACAGAGACTGGCCAGTGATCTTGGTGGGTGCCGGTCCTCTGGGACACGCCCTGATGCACTACGAGCCGTTCCAGCGGTGGCGCTACCAGATAGTGGCCGTGTTCGACAGAGATCCGGCCAAGATCAGCCAACCTATCCATGACCTGACGGTCCAGCCCATGGAAGACATGGCACTGGTGATCGAGAAGAGGCGGATAATAGTGGCCATTCTCGCCGTTCCCGCCCGACACGCGCAGAACGTTGCCGAAGAGCTGGTAGCCTGCGGCATACGTGCCATTCTCAACTATGCGCCAGCGCATCTCGTCTTGCCCTCCCACGTGCGCGCGGCCCACATCGACCCGGTGATCAGCCTTCAGGGCATGACTTACTATCTGTAAGCCAGACAACACCCGAGAAAGCGAGCAACCGTGCGGCATCCACTATGGGCGCCACACGGCTGTGATTTTGAAGGCCTTCGCTTCAGGTGGTCTCCAAGGCCCTCCGCAGCAAAGAGAGGTGCTCCAGGCCGAGCCCGGCTCCCACGGCAACGCAGGTCTTTGGATGCTCGGCCAGGTGACATGGAACACCAGTCTCTTGGGTGAGAAAACGGTCCACATTGCGCAGGAGTGCTCCACCCCCAGTCATGACCATGCCCCGGTCGATGATATCCGACGTGAGCTCCGGCGGTGTCTTTTCGAGAGCCGCTCTCACCGTGCCCGCAATCGTCGCCAGGGGTTCAGCCATTGCCTCTGTGATTTCCGGGGAGGTCACCCTGATGGTACGGGGCAGGCCGTGGACCTGGTCGCGCCCACGCACCTCCATGCTCAGGGGCTCGTCTAATGGCAACGCGCTGCCAATAGCGATCTTTATCCGCTCTGTGGTCTGCTCGCCGACCATCAGGTTGTACTTGCGCCGAATGTAGGAGCCAATGGCATCATCGAGGCTGTTTCCCGCAACGCGGACAGAGCTCGAGACCACGATGCCATACATTGAGATCACCGCTGTCTCACTGGCGCCGCCGCCGATGTCAACGATCATGTTGCCGCTGGGAGTACCGATGGGCAGGCCAGCGCCCAGGGCGGCGGCAAGGGGTTGAGGAACAAGGTGGGCCACCCGGGCCCCCGCTTGGATAGCCGCCTCCCGAACGGCTCGGCTCTCCACGGTGGTCACCCCCACGGGCACACTGATCATCACCTCGGGACGCCGCTCGAAGCGACCACACAGCTTGGAGATAAAGTACCGCAGCATTGCCTCGGTAACAACATAGTCAGCGATGACGCCGTTCCGCATCGGTCGCGACACCTCGATCGTGTCAGGCGTCCGCCCCAGCATGGCATAGGCCTCCCTGCCTGCCGCGATGATCTTGTTGTCAATCCGGGAGATGGCCACCACCGAGGGCTCATCGAGTACGATGCCCTTGCCCCGAACGTACACGATGACGTTGACCGTACCCAGGTCGATGCCTATTTGCTTGCCTAGCATTCGTCCTCCTGGTGCGTATGCGAGCTGAGGTCTCGATCCAATACTACCACAAGCTCTGGCCCTGGACAACCCGTCCAGGGCAGTCGTGCCCCGCTGCTTGGCCCGACAACAGGACCGCCACGGGCCAGGGTTCCGACACGATCGCCCAGAGAGTGCTGCCCGCCAGACGATGTGCTACCCTGCGCACCAAGCGGCACGTCCCCCTGGGGAGGGGAGCGTCAGACTCACGCTCGCCGGGCCAAGAGCACTCGCCAGTTTCCCAAAGTGGAGGCCAGCTAACTCGGCATGTGGATTGGCAGTGGTGCTCATCTCCGGGCACTCGGGGGGCACCAGCCATTCGCTTGAGAGGAGTGCCCGGCCGAAGATGCAATTGCCGAAGATGCAATTGCCGAAGGTGCAATTGCCCGAAGGTGCAATCGTCCCGGCAGCTACTCGAAGCCGAAGGGCAACGCTGCCCACTCGACAGGCTCCTCGGCGTTGCACGTGGGGCAGGGATACTCTGCTTCTTCCACTCTGGATACCACAGCGCCAAGCCGCTGGAGCTTGAGGTCGATATCCTGGTAGCCGCGGTCAATGCAGATGACATGGCTGATGCGGGTTATCCCTTCAGCGGCCAAACCAGCCAACACCATCGCAGCCCCAGAGCGAATGTCGAGTGCGCAGACCGTGGTGCCGTGGAGAGGCGTTGGGCCGTGGACGGTGGCCCTCCGCCCGGAGGAAACGTCGATATGTGCCCCCATTCCCTTCAACTCAGATACATATTGCAGTCTGCCATCGTACATGGTTTCGTATATGGCGCTGTCTCCCTCGGCCTGGGTCATCAGCGTGCCAAAGAGGGGTTGCATGTCGGTGGGGAATCCCGGATAGGGGTAGGTCTGTATATCGACCCCGGTCAGGCTCCTGGGTGCAGATACCTTGTACACTTGCTTGGAGGCTGTGACCTCGGCGCCCGCCTCCCTCATCTTGATGGTGAGAGCGCCCAGCCAGCGTGAAACGGTGCCATCCATAGAGACCTCACCTCCGGTGATGAGAGCTCCCAGGGCAAAGGTGCCGGCCTCCATGCGATCGGGCATGATGCGATAGGCGGCGCCGTGAAGGCGACACGTCCCCTCCACCTGGATCGTGCCCGTGCCTGCGCCATGAATCCGGGCTCCCATAGAGCAAAGGAAGTTGGCCAGATCAACCACTTCTGGCTCGATGGAAGCGTTCTCGATGTAGGTGGTCCCTTCGGCGAGACACGCAGCCATGAGGAGATTCTCGGTGCCCGTGTGGCTGGGGTAGTCGAGGATGATTCTCTCACCTCGCAACCGTCGCGCACTGATCACGTAGGACTCGCCTTTTTGAGTGACCGCGCCACCCATGGCCTGGAAGCCTTTCAGGTGCAGGCTTATCGGCCTGGTGCCTATGGCGCACCCCCCGGGAGGGGGCGACTCGGCCTGCCCGAAGCGACTAAGCAGTGGCCCAACCATCAGGAAGCTGGCACGCAGCTTCTGGACCAGGTCTATCGGCAGAGAGGCCCTGGAAATGCGCGTGGCCTTGATGCGCACGTTGTTGCGTCCCTCAAATCGGGCAGCCACACCCAGGTGTCGCAGCGCTTTCACGGTGTTCCTGATGTCCTCGATGTAGGGGACATTCTCCAGCAGACATTCGTCGGACGTGAGCAATGTGGCCGCAATGATGGGGAGGGCCGCGTTCTTGGCCCCCAGGATGTCAACTTCACCCACCAGCGGGTGTCTTCCCTCGATGACTAGTGGCATAGCTCCCCCATCAAAAGAGATTGTGCGTATCAGGAACTTGACTGAGAATGACGGCGGGCCCTCCGGGCAGCCTTGAGTCGCACCTTTGAGCAACGAAGGGCTTGCCAGGCGTTGTCAGCTTCTGAGCGGGCGCGCTGTTGTGGCACGAGAATCTCGCCAGTTGATCACCCTGACTCTCTCAGCTACCCGACCTCGCCAAAAATCGCCCGACAGACATCAGGACGGCCCACGATGCCCACCAGCCGGTCCCCTCGCATAACAGGGAGTCGATCTACTCCCCTCAGGAGAAAAGTGGAGCCTATCTGCAATATCGGTGTGTCCTCGGCGACGCTGATAACCTTCCGGGTCATGATCTCCTTGACGGGCATCTCTTCTACGTGGTGTACTCTCTCCTCCAGATACTCGAAATCGTGAAGGTAGAGCGAGTTCTCATGAAGCTCCATGTAACTGGGGAGCACAGCCTTGATCAGATCGCCCTCGGTGACCATTCCCACCACTCTGCCCTCCTCGTCGACGACAGGGAGGGAGCTGACCCCGCGCTTTTGCAGAATCTCGTTCAGCTCGCGCAGGGTGGCTGTTTGCTTGACGGTGATGACGGGGGTATACATGATGTCCTTCGCTTTCATCGCCAGCCTCCTCTCAGTCCCAGAGCCTCTGCTCCCGCACTGATCTCCAGCACCTCCTGAGTGATGCCCTCCTGACGCGCGATGTTGTGCTCCAATACCAGTCCGTCGATCCTATCCTGGATGTTGGTCAGAGCTGACTCCATGGTCTGCAATCTCGCCCCCTGCTCACTGACCATGGACTCCACCAGGGCCAGATGAACCTGCACCGCCAAGTATTCGGCCAGAAGATAGCGCTGCAGCTCGGCCAAGTCACTACCGATGATGTGCGCCACTTTCACCTCAGCTTGGGGCCTAGTCGCAAGATGCGGGGGCAGAAGTCTGATCTCCACCCGCTGGTACCGGCCAAAAGAGGCAAAGGAATTGTAAATCAGGTATAGCTGGTCGAATTCCCCCTCCTGGTAAAGATCCTCGATGCGCTCGTATATCTCCCTTGTCTCCGTGAAGGACAGGGCACGGATCAAGGGCAGGGGGTGGGCGTAGATGACCTCATAGGGAGGACGGTCAAAGTATCTCTCTCCATATCTGCCCAGGGCAATGATCTTGACCCGATGATCCAGCTCCTGCTGCCGAGCAATGAAATCGCTGGCGAATCCCACCACGGAGAGATTGAAGGCGCCGCACAGGCCCCGATCAGAGGTGATGACCACCAGGCCAACTGTTTCTGACGGGGGAGCCACCCTGGCCGAAGGCAGGACGAGGCGACTGGGGTATTGAATAGCAGTGTTAAGCAGCCGCTCCACCTCGGCAGCGTAAGTCTGGGCCTGCCCGAGCCTGTGGCGTGCCCTGCGCCACCGGATGGCAGCCATGGCCCTCATAGAGCGGACGAGGTGCTCGATACCACTCAGGCTCTTCAAGCGGGCCTCAATCTCCGCGATCTGCTCCATCTAGGCGCTTTCCTTGAACCGCTCTATGGCCTGCCTCAGCTCTGTCTCCATTGCCCTGCGCCAAGAGCCCTCCGAGATCCGCCGAAGCAGAGGAGCATAGGACCTTCTGAGGAATGCCAGAAGCCGTTGCTCAAAGTCCTTGATCTCCTCCAGGGACACGTCATCCAGGTAGCCCTGGCCAGCAGCGAACACGATGGCCGTCTCCTCCTCCACGGGCATTGGTTCGTATTGGGGCTGCTTCAACACCTCCATCAGCCTATTGCCCCGGGCCAACTGCTCTCTGGTGCTGCTGTCCAGCTCGGCTCCAAACCGAGCGAATATCTGCAGCTCCAGGTACTGGGCAATGTTCAGCCTCAGCCGCCGTGATACCACTCTCATGGCCCGGTTTTGAGCCGCTCCCCCAACCCGTGAGACGGAAAGACCCACGTCAATCGCCGGCTTGAAATCTCGGTTGAACAGAGTGGAGGAGAAGTACATCTGACCATCGGTGATAGAGATGAGATTGGTGGGGATGTAGGCAGCGATGTTACCGGCTTTGGTCTCCACGATAGGCAGGGCGGTCATGGTGCCTCCTCCAAGCTCTTCCTTGAGCTTGGCTGCCCTCTCCAGCAGGCGGGAGTGGATGTAGAAGATGTCGCCGGGGTAAGCCTCCCGCCCCGGCGGGCGGCGCAGAAGGAGCGATAGCTCTCGGTAGGCTACAGCGTGCTTGGATAGGTCGTCATAGACGATAAGGGCGTGGCCGCCGTTATACATGAACTCCTCGGCCATGGCGCAGCCAGCGTAGGGGGCCAGGTAAAGCAACGCCGGGGGCTCGCCCGCGCCGGCCACTACCACGGTGGTATAGTCCATGGCCCCATGCCTCTCGAAGACGTGCACGATCTGGGCTATGCTGGACATCTTCTGCCCAATGCAGACATAGATACAGATCACATCGGTCCCCTTCTGGTTGAGGACCGTGTCTACCGAGGTGGCCGTCTTGCCGATCTGACGGTCGCCAATCAAGAGCTCGCGCTGTCCCCGCCCTAGAGGGACCACCGCATCAATGACCTTGATCCCCGTCTGCAAGGGCTCGCTCACAGGCACACGATCAATGACGCCGGGAGCCTCGGCCTCGATAGGACGGAATCGCGTGGTCTTCAGAGGTCCTTTGTCATCGATAGGCTGTCCCAGCGCATTCACCACCCGCCCCAGGAGCTCCTTTCCCACCGGCACCTCAATCACCCTGCCGGTGTTCATAACCCTGTCGCCGGCCCTTACCCCTTCATCGGGACCCAGAAGGACGCAGCCGATGTGATCACGGTCTAGGTTGAGGGCCAAACCAAGCAGCCCGTCGGGGAACTCCAGCAACTCATCCGCCATCACGTCGCGTAGTCCCGAGACGATGGCGATGCCATCACCGATCTGCACCACGGTGCCCACGGTGCGGATTTCCGGCTGATACCGATACTGCTCGATCAATTCCTCGAACGTCGAGAGAGTCTGCCAAGTCTGGAGGTCAGCGCTGACCTCAACCACCTGAGGCTGGTAGAGAGGTCCTTCGGTGAGATCCCTCAGTCTGGACAAGGCTTCCTTGGTCTTCAGCGGCCCACCGGATGCCTTCATCTCTCTGCCAGCTCCTTGAGGAACCTCTCCCTCAACCTGGCCAACTGTCCCCTAAGACTGCCGTCAATGAGATGATCTCCAAACCTCACTATCGCTCCACCTATGAGGGAAGGGTCCAGCCGTGGGTCCAACCTCACCTCTTTCTCCAGAAAGGAGGACAGCACCTGTTCTAGCCTCTCCACCTCCGCTTCGGAGAGGGGGTCGGCGGAGATGACCTCCACCGGAATGACTCTCATCTCCCCCATATCCCGCTGACGCCGCAGGCTTTCAGGCTCTAGCCTGGCCAACCGGTCTAGGAAGGCGTCGAAGAAGACCCCATGAAGGCGGCCATCGCCCACCTCGGTCAACATCCTTGCGCTCATGGAGGTGACGAGGGTCGCTAGCTCCTCACGGTGCCGCCTGACGGCCTCCATCCTCTCCCTCTCTACCTCCTCCTCAGCCCTGGCCCGTAAGGCTTGCACCTCAGCCCTGGCCTGTTCTATGACCTCGCGCCTGGTCCTCTCCATTTCCTCACTGGCCGCCTCTCTCCGCACCTCCATCTCCCGTTTGGCGTCCTCCATCTTCGCGAGGTACTCGGCCTGGATGGTTTCCGCCTCCTTCTCCCGCTTCTCCGCCTCATCGAGGGCCCGGGTGACCCTCTTGGCGCGCTCGTCGAGAAGGCGCATCACCCGCCGAAAGAGGAACTTGTACAGGAGGAACGCCAGGATCAGGAAGTTGATGATCTGGAAGATCACGGTGCTCACGTTGATGTTGAGCATAGGTCAGGTCTCCCTATTCGCCCACCGCGTACTTCAAGAGCGGGTTCGCAAAGAGCAGGATCAGCACCACCACCAGCACATAGATGGCCAGCGACTCCAACATGGCCAGGGAGATGAGGAGAGCTCTGCTGATCGGCTCGGAAGCCTCTGGCTGCCGAGCCATGGCTTCCAGTGCCTTTCTTGCCACCAGGAACTGGCCAACAGCGGGGAAGATGATGCCGACGACGATCCCCAATCCGGCCAGGGCCGTGCTCAACGTTACAAAATCCCATTCCATGCTGATTGCTCCTTTTGGTCGTTTGTATGTGGGTCAACGAGCGATGGAGAATGAGGAGGGCCCAGGGCCCTGTTCCTCCTGCTGCCGACCCTTGCTCATTGCTCGCCTGGCCCTTGGCGGCTGCTTTGGTTGGCTGGCCCTCACCGCTCCAGCGAGATAGGTGATGGTCAGGATGGTGAAGATGTAGGCCTGGATGAAGCCGGTGAAGATGCCAAAGATCATCATCGGCACGGGCACCAGGAGAGGCAGCACCAGAAACAGTACGCTGACCACGATCTCCTCACCCAGCATGTTGCCGAAGAGTCGAAGGGTGAGGGAAAGCGTGCGAGCTAGCTCGCCGACTACTTCGATGGGCAGCATGAGGAATATCGGCTCCACATAGTGTTTCAGATGTCCCAGCAGCCCTCGGTGCCGGATGCCGTAGTAGTGGACTGAGCCAAAGACAATGAGAGCCAGGGCCAAAGGCGTATTGAGGTCGGTTGTGGGGGCCTTCACGCCAGGGATCAGGTCCGTCAGGTTGGCAACGGTGATGAAGATGGCCAGCGTTCCGACGAAGGGCAACAGAAGTCGGGAATCCCTCCCGATCATCTTCTGGAGGAGACCATCGATGCTCTCTACCACCCACTCCAGGATATTCTGTGAGATGCCTGGTCGCACTTCCAGACTCCGCCCCATAAGATAGGAAAGCACACCCAGAAAGGCCACGATGAACCAGGTGGTCACAACCGTGCTTGTGATCTGCAAGGGGCCCATGGTAAACAAGACTGAGGGAACCAGTTCTTCTTCAATGCCCATAACTACCTCGTTCGACGGCTCTCACGCCGCAGAATCCGAACACCGCGGAACTGATCATCAACTCTCCTCGAAAAGGATGTGATAGAGATTGTAGAAGGCGACGAATGTGCCTGCGAAGAGAAGAGTTATAGTCCACATGTACTCCTCCCCTGCCCGGTCATCGATGTAGCGTCCCAGCAAGGCCCCGCCGACGATGGGCACGACCACATTCCAGGCCAGTGAAGTGGCCTGCGCCATGGTCTGCCAGAGACCCCTTCCCTTTTGCTCATCGGCCTCTTCGCCTCGACGCTTCACCGCCTGACGATCTCCTGTTCCGTCAGGGCTCTCAGCAGCGCCGCCCGCGCCCTCTCGAACTCGATATGGGCCTGGAAGGCAACCTTCTCCTCCTCTGCCCTCCTCTCTTCTATCGCCTTTTCTAGGGCGGCCACTTCATCCGCCCTCTCGGCTGCCGCCGTCAGGATGAGCACCCTCTCAGGCTGAACCTCGACCGTCCCCCCAGCCAAAACGAGGTAGCGCCGCTCGCCGTTCTTC